>MDSY01147276.1_pt1 | contig 17153 bp, 13 predicted proteins | sample 811131 | NCBI WGS metagenome assembly MDSY01 (sample SAMN05326643, study PRJNA326480) | marine metagenome | isolation source: seawater | place: Atlantic Ocean: South West | collected 2010
CTCATCGGGCAGTAATTTAAATTGCTCCAAATTACCAAGATTTTCTTCTGTATTAAATACTGCTAATGACATCTTTTTAATCTTATTTAAAATAATTAAATAAGATCAATTTTAAATTAATTATTTCCGCCCACATTTACTGTATTAGAATATAATGCAGGAGCACTCGGTAATTTCTGAAGCGATTCGGTTGGAGGCTTATAATCAATATTTTTTAAAGAATTCCATATTCGTTTTATTTTTTCTTTTTGACTTTTACATTGTGATTTTTTAAATTCTTCGGGAGTTATTTTATCCGGTGATCTTAAATCTAATTCTAAATTTACATAAGCCTCATATAATTTAAAATCCTTATTGTTTGCAGTACTTATATTAATAACATAATTACCATCCCAAAAATAATTTAATACTGTCATTGTTCTATTTTTATCATAAAAAAAAGGTGTACCTTGTTTAAAAAGACGTTCAAGAATAATTAATATATTATAATAAGGAATTCTATTATTATCAGCTTCTTCACGGGTTGTTTTATATTCTTTACGATTTTCTTTCTTATAATCTTTTAACTTTTTTGATAATATTTCTATAAATAAATCTGAATATAAAATAGAACTCAAATAATCTACCGTTTTTTCAGGAAAATATTTTATTTCTAAAGGAACTAAGTCAGACATTAATACTGTATCCTCAGGAATACGAAGTTTTTCGGATTCAATATTAATTGTATTACTTGAATTAGTAATTTTATATGGCTCATACTCTGAATGACCTTCTATGTTTGTTTTAATAAATATTTTTAATACGCTTATCATTTATATTTTATACTATATTTATAAAATATAAATTTTTACATTGCTGAACTAAATTTTTCAAATATCTTACGCTGTGTTTCTTTTTGCTTCTTTGCACGCGCCTTGGTTAAAATTTTCAATGCATTTGATAATTCTTCATCACTAATCTCTCCATCACCATCCGTATCAATGACATCTTTCAATTTTTTGAAACTTTCAGGCAACATACAATATCTGCTATTTTCATTAAATAAATGATCTGCAAGTACTGAAAAAATTGCTGTTAATGCTAAAGCTATTACAATATCCTTCGTTGCAATAAAACAAATAGAAAAAACTAATAATTGACGACCTAAAACATTACGTAAATAAGCTTCTTGTGAATCACTAAATTCTACCGTAATAAATTTGGAACCAATATTCAATATTAACATTATTATACCTGCAAAAAATTTACTTTGATTTAATGTTTCCAGTCCCCCAGATGCATATTTATATATATTATTTAACATACTTGTACTTAATATATATATGTAAAAAAAATTAATATCCCAGTTTTTTTGATATTGATCTAAATGCCTGTCTTTTTACACCATCTAATCCTTCTTTCACCTTTTTCATATTTCTCATTCCACTTCTATATTCTTGTCGTAATCTTGGGTGAAAACTTTCTTTTGATGTTGGTTTACTATTTAACCAGGAAAAAAATATAATTATTAATATTAAAGATACAAAATGTAATATTTTGTTTAATGGCATCTTTATAATAAGCAAACATATTTACTTATACATTTTTAATAAAACAGGCTCCGGTTCCACTTCTTTTGAACTAAATACTGAAAATATATTTGAAAATGTCTCCACTTGTTTTTCATTACTATCAATTGTGTTATTTACAGGAAAATTATTCGAATTCTCAGAACGTAGAGCTTCCATTATATTCATTTGTTCTTCACTCGAAGTTACTTTAAAATTACACTTTTTATTACATGGATTACATTTTTCCGAATCAAAATTTAGTCTTGGAAACTTTGATCCTATATCTTCTAAAGAGACTTTCTTATCTTTTTTTGTTAAACTTGTACCTTTACAGTTTTTTAGCTTGAAATTATTAACAGCTTTTTTTTCATCTTTTGTCAATGTAAAATTTTCTATTACGGTCTGTTTTAATGATACTACTAATAATAACATAATGAGTCCGCTAATTTTATCATACAATGAAAAACCTACTAACAAAATAACAAAAAGAAAATTTCCTAAATTTGTATTACTTAAGTTAACAAAATAATTTGGCTGGAATACAATTATTAATACAACTATCATAAATAAAATACATTGTACTGTTGTTTTCATTATATAAATAATGTTATTTTTTTTTCAGTATATAATATTAATTTTTATCTCTTTTTTTATTAAGAGTAAGTATGTCAACATCTTTAGGATATTCCCTTATTGAACAAACTAATAATATAAATGATGAATCTAATATCAATATTCATGAACATAGAAGAAAAAATAAAACATTGAAAAAAAAAACCGACAAACGATTCATCCAACAATAAAGTTGAAAATATGATGAAGCATTTATCGCATATTGATATGAATAGCGACGATACAGAAGGATTGGCTGATTTTAATCCCCCCGATAAACCTATTTCATCAGGAGTGGAAAGAACAAAAAATTCTGTATCAACAATTGAAAATTTTCAATCTGCAGATGATGATAATGACGACAACGATGTTTCACAAGAAAATTTTCAAGAAGCTAATGGAGCTTACGCTCAACAATACTATAATCAATATGTTCCATATTACGCCAATGCTTCTAATGTCAAAGACGATATTAGTTCCAATCCAGAAATTATGGAAAAACTAAATTATTTAGTCAATCTAATCGAAAATAACAACGATGAAAAAGTTAACAGTATTACTGAAGAATTAGTTTTATATTGTTTCCTTGGTGTATTCATTATATTTATTGTAGACTCTTTTGCAAAAGTAGGCAAATACGTAAGATAAATAATCATGTTTATAACTTATAATTATGATTATTTAGCAAATACAATGATTCGGATAACGCGGAAATGGTATTACATCACGAATATTTGTAGCTCCCGTTACTAACATTATTAAACGTTCAAAACCAAGACCAAAACCACCATGAGGACATGTACCAAATTTACGTAAATCTAAATACCACTGTAGTGACTCAACACTAATATTATTTTTTTCTATTTTGCCTTTCAAAACATCATAACGTTCTTCACGTATTGATCCTCCAATTATTTCACCTATACCTGGTACTAAAATATCAAACGCTTGAACTGTATTGTCATTATTTTCTTTCATATAAAATGCTTTTATTTCAGATGGATAATTATATATTATTATTGCATTTTTAAAGACATGCTCACATAAATATTTTTCTACTTCACTTGATAAATCATCACCCCATTTAAGATTTGATTCCGGATTATGTTTATTATATATATCAACTGCTTCTGTATAAGAAATTCTATCAAACTTTTTATTTCCCAAATCTGTTAATCTTACAATAATACCATGTGAAGAAAATGAATCAAATAATTTTAATTCATCAAAATAATTATCTATTACATTGTTTATACAATATTTTAAATAATCCTCTGCAACGGTCATCAATTCGTCCAAATTTATATAAGTAATTTCTGGCTCAATCATCCAAAACTCTGCCAAATGACGCGATGTATTTGAATTTTCTGCACGAAAAGTTGGACCAAACGTATATACTTTCGAAAAATACATTGCATAACATTCTACGTTTAGTTGTCCAGAAACTGTTAATGATGTCTTTTTTCCAAAAAAATCTTTACTATAATCCTCTATTTTACTTTCTTTTTCTATTTTTTCTGGCAATAAATTTGTCACTGTAAATGTTTCACCTGCTCCTTCACAATCAGAAGAAGTTAATAAAGGCGTATGTATATACTGAAAATCCTGTTCTTGAAAAAAATTATGTGTATAATATGAACATTTACTTCTAATACGCATTATTGCACTCATCATATTTGTCCTCATACGTAGATGTAAATGATTACGCAAATAATCCATCGTAAGTCTACTCTTTGAAACCGGATAATCCTTCGATTCTACAATACAATCGAAATAATTTATACCATCTCCATTTGCAGTCATCTCGATTGTTTGACCTTTTGATGGACTTTGTATTATTTTACCCTTACAACTAATAATTGTTCCCTTTGTACCATTTTCAAAAATCTTATCAAAAATATTATCTCCTTTAACTAATGTAGTATCCATTATAATTTGTAGTCCTTTTAATTGACTTCCATCATTCAATTCAATAAAAGCTAACGTAGCTTGTTTGCGAATATTTTGTATCATACCACACACAGTAACTTCTTTACAAATATACTCTGATTCATTTTTAAATAAATTGTTTATGAAAACCCGCTCGCTATACATGTATATTTATTAATATACATCTATTAAAGTCGTTTAAAAATATTAATTAATTATACAAACTCGAAACTCTTCCACAGGACGCACACCATAATTATATAAATAATATGCAGTTGGTGTTTCAAATAAAGGGTTATATTTGGTCATTATATTTACTAAAATTTCTTTTGTATCACTATTGTTTTCTATTAGTAAATAACGAATATTTTTCATTTCTTTTAATAATCTTTTCAACGCTTCACTAAATATGTAAACAAACATATCTTTATCATTTATATTACAAATATTACAAAAACACTCTATGACACCTTCTTTGTTATAAGTCAATGACGAATCCCTGAAAAAATACACACTTAAAATCTCTCCCTTTTGCCTTGACATAAATACATATATATTCTTTGTTTCAATTAAACTTTGTATATTTCCAATTGCCGGCATAATAAAACATGTATATTTATCACTATCTACCATTTTTGTAAGAAAATCATATAGTAAATGTATATTTTTACTATTTACTTGAATTAGCTCAATTGAATTGTGTATTTTATAATTTTGTTTCCACAATTTCATGTCAAAACAATAAGTTTTATAAACTGTTAATGGAACTATTCCAGTTAAATCCGTTTCCTTCTTAAATAACGAACAAGGTATTTTTTTGTTTGCACGACATTGAAAATAATTATGTGTTTGTATTAACTCAGGAGCAATTCCTTTTTTTCGATAACCACTATGTACACATAAATGATCTACATAAAATACATTCATTTTTTTGTCATAAACTTTTATAAATAAAGGTCGTGATGTCATTGTACCCACTATTTCTTTATTATTCAAATGATCTTTATAAAAATACGTAGAGAGAAAAGATGGATCATTATGACCTTTAAAATAAGGGACAAAGTTATTTTCGCTTGGATTATAGTGAGCTTCTTTTATTTTCAAATAATGATCTTGTATCAAATGTGTGGTTGATGTTATCATCTTTTTATCTATAACACTAAAGTCGCGAAATAAGATATTTTTTGTGTTTACAAATTTATTCTTTTCCGGTAAATCGTGTTTTATTAGACCTGGTGGAAAGGCCCAATAGTAAACATTATATATATGAAATACTGGTTGAATAGACCAGAAACGATAATTTATTTTAATATAAGCATATGCAACAATAATGAATAATAATATCAAAAAAATAACAAATGAATAAATATTGATTCCTATAAATGGCTTGTGTATATATTCATAAATATTCATCTATAAATATATAAATTCTTTATATTTATTCAGGTTTCTGCAATATATATAAATATTGATAATCATATTGTGTTGGATGTAAACTTATTTTACCTTGTAGGATAAAACCTACTTCTTTTATCATTGTTATTATATTCAGTTGACTATCCATTTGTAATTGATGTTCATTTACTCTCATTTTTCCGTCTTTATCAAATTTAATCATTTCTTTAAATATTGCAGTATCGCCATTTAAGTCAAAATGAGATTTATATCTAAAATTATTGAATTTTACAACAGAACTTGTAATACGTTCTTTTGCATATTTTTGTACTGATACCATATTTACAGGATTTCCTGATGGAACAATTGGATCAAATTTATTTTTATTTACCAGATGCACTATAAAACTACCACCAGGCTTTAACCAACGATAACAATTACTAAAAAATGTTCGCTTGTCTTTAATGTAATACACCGTAAAATAAAAACATGTAATATGAGTAAAACTTTCTGAATCAAATAACATACTGCTTAATACATCACCTTTCTTAAATTTAGCTGTTGGATATGTTTCTTTCGATTTAGTAATCATTGCTGATGATTTATCTACACCTAAACAATTAATACCTTTTTGTGTAAATAAATTTACATGATGACCTGTACCAGAACCTACATCTAATATTCTACTGTTTTCATTTGGTTTTGTAGTACGCACAACTTCGCCAACTTCATATTCATTTTTATAGTCATTGTAAACTAATTTATCATAAATATCTACATAAAAATCATCAAATAAATCATCCTTTTTTATTTCAAATTTCTTTTTTTGTGATGTAAACCCTTCTACAACAATATGTCTATTTAACCACATATTTAGTAAATATATTAATAATAAAAATATCATTAATTTTACCCATATAGATGTTCTTTTAATTTTTTTTTGTAGATTGTATAATTGTGACATAAAATTCATCGTATATATGTATTATTAATATATTTTTATTATATATTTATTAATATGGATGAACTTAATATTGATGACAAACGAAATACCAATGACTTTCGTGGTATAACTTTTTCGAAATACAAAAAGTCTGATGTTAAAAAAGAATTACTAAATAGCATTAATAATAATAAAATAGAAAATGCATGTAATTGGACTGCTGAATTAATCTGTGCAGGTCATTTTAGCGAGTTGTGGGAAATCATTATTTTTTGTTTGGGTAAACATATTCACTTAGGCAATCCTAAATTACCAATCTATATTAATTTACGATTTCAAGCATTCAAAGAAATTATTCAAAGTGGATATATTGGAAATGAATTATTATTAAGAAATAATAATAAAGTTCGATCCTTATTTGCAGAACTTGTTTCTATTTTATGTATTAGTAATAAAAAACCTGCTTTCGAAGTTGTTAAAATTAAAAGTGAAGCATTTAATATGATGTCAATAACAGGCAAATTAAAAGCACCACATGTAAATTATGGAAAAACTGTATTTAGACAAAATGACCCAAATGAAATTTATATTTCTATTAACGAATTAGCTTTTCAATTATCTGGAAAAGATAAAAATTTATTAAAGTCATGTTATTGGATTGAATGGTTAATTGAATTTGATTTAATATGTAGAAAAAACAAACAAACACTTACATGCGAAATGCGAACATTTCCAAAAATTGATCAAAAATATCAAAATGATGTCATTTGGATTGTTTGGGAATTATTATTACTTAATGTAAAATCAAATCCTGTTGCAGAAAAAATTATGAATTCATTACTTGATTTATTTTCATTAAAATATTCTTATTCTGTAAAAAGAAAAAGAAGATATTTATTATATTTTGCAGTCGAGATTATTACTGAAACTATTCCCACTCACATAGAAATTTTAGATCACAAAGAAAAAAGTATTGTAGATAATGTTGTCAAAAAAATCAACCTTATTTACAAAAATATTAAAAGAAACGAGGAAAAATCCAATAGTGATTATTTACTTTCCAATTTACCCTCTGAAAAACGAACCAATGCAGAAAAAACGATCGATAAATTAGGAAAAATGGACACAATAAATACATCTATTATTCCACGCACAGAAAAAAGATAATTTAATCATTTTTTTTATTTTCACTATTTTCATTATTTTCACTATTTTTTAAATATGTTTTATGATTTACCCAGCCATTTTCCGTATAAAATCCCCATTCACGCGTACGTTTGAATGGAATAAAAAGTGTCCAAGCTGTAACATCTTCTTTCAATTCAATGCGATGTTTATGTGTTGCTTCTACTTTCTGGAAAAATCCAGGGCCTCGCCAATTTTTTATTGTAGTCGTATCTGTTATCGATAATCCATCTTTATTACGTTTAACTGTATTTACATCTGTATATTCCCAGTAACCACCACTTAGTACAACTGTGAAAAATCCCCATGGATGATCGTGAAGTTCATCCGGATCCGATTTCAAAAATTTATGAATAAAAATATTAAATGGAAAATATTCAGGACGGTCTTTCAAAAATATATAATAACGTTCCAAATACGGTTCGTTATTTACGCGATCCATAATAATACGTTTTCTATTTGTTACGTTCATAACATAAGACCAAACAGACATTAATATATTACTTAATGAATACAATACGCCTCCACATAAAAGAAAAACAAAACTCACAATATTACTTAACGTATCACCTATTGAAATCAACCAAAAATCTATAGTTTCTTTGTTTACTTCATAAAATGAAGAAACATTATCTTTAACATTATTAAATTTTGTGCTACATAGCGTAAAATATGTAGTTAATTTGTCTTTTTGATCACTTGTTAGTAAATAATCCATAATATATTTTATTGCATCTATTCTTTAATAGGATTTATTAAATGCTTTATTGGCATGATTTGACATAATATATAATAACATGATTTTAGTTATATATTATGATTTATTCATTTTGTTATGAATTAATTACTTAAAGTACTTTATTGGTTAATAATTTCTTTTGACCGTCAACAGTACCAATAATTGACATATTGTGATCATTTACAGTACTTGATGTTGCAGGCATTATTGTGTTGCTATTTGCAGTTAATTTAAGACCAACTAATTGACCTTGTTCCATTTCTACTTCTCCGAAATCAGTACCATTTAAGATTGCTCTATGTAAGTTAACTAAATCACTAGTACCAGCAGTAGCACTATCAGCCAATTTAGATTTACCAAAGTCAACATTTGTTAAATCGGCACCTACAAAGGTTGGTAGGTTAGTACCATTGGTATTGAAATCAACAACAAAAGTACCGAGACCGAATTTCATACCACCTTGTGCATCACCTAATGTATAAGAATTTAAGTTTGCACCATCAAAATCGGCATTGTAGTTGATGACAACTTCAGGACCCATAACGTATTGAGAGTAATCAGCAGCAGTGAAAAGTTTGTAGTTGGTAGGTAAGAGACATCTATTGACTGGGACACGTCTGAGAATTGTGGTATTATCATTATCAGCACCACCAGTACCAATATCTGCTGCATCGGTAAATAATACAGCATTAGTGGAGTCGGTTACAGTTTTAACTCTATATACTTGGTTTATAGCAGCTGTGCTGTGACCAATTAATTCAACATATTCACCTACTGTTAAAGCTGGGGTGATTGCAGCATGAACGATAGTTAAATCAGTATTAGCGGATGCTGATTGAGTAGATGATAAAACAGAAGCGTGAGCACTACTGTATTTGGCACCACGGAAATTCAAGGTGGTGAGATCAGTATGGTTAAATTTAAGACCTCTAATTTCTTTACCATTCAAAGCCATTGTTGGTACACCATAATTACCGTCATACATAAAACCATTAGCAACATTTGATTTACTTTGTACTACGGCATTATTTGCTTGACCCATAAATTTAAAGAATTGATTAGTTTCCATTGCAGGAAGTTGTTTATAAGCTTTAATTTGCTGGGTGGAACGGCTATCAGATCCAGCAGCTTTATCTGCTGTACCGAATAAAGTTACAAGTTGTGCGTCAGTACGGTCGTCTTGTACCAGACCAACAGTAACACTTGGATTGATTAAGACATTTTTCATGTTGAATCCTTCAAGTCTTTTAGCTTCAGCAGCGGTACCGCTATGATCCATTGTAATGTTGGCAGTAATATTACAGTCTTTAAGGACGAAATTTTTCAAGTTAGATATACCTAATGCCATTGTTGAATCAATATCGATTGAAAGTTCTTGGTCACTTAAGTCTAAGTGAGCAGTATCAGCGTTAGGGAAAATGTGTTTTGTACCAACTTTATCTACTCTTACTTTGAAATCAGTGTGGAAATTATCAGTAATAGCTGAAATACTGTCTGTAAGTACTGCTCCTTTGAAATTAGCAGCTAAAAGATTAGCTGCAGCAGATTTTTTGATTTGCATACCATTAATGGTTGCTCCAGAGAAATCGGCAGCTTCAAGATCAGCAATAACTTGTTCAGCAGTAGTGGCTGTTTGATCAACAGCAACAGTTTGAGCTTTCATGTTAGTACAATCAGCTCCTTTAAATGAGGAATTAGTTAAATCACAAGCTTGTTTGATGTGAAGATTTTTGAGATTTGCAGCGGCAGTACCGGTGCTGAAATCAACACCTAAGAATGAGGCTTGATTTAATTCAGCACCTTCCAAATTAGCACCTCTGAAATCAATTCTTACTGCATCAGCATTGACACCTGCATTAGTTGCAACAGCAAGTACACCAGAAAGTGTACATGAAAATAATTGACTTCCTTTCATTTGAGCATCTTTGAAGATTGGACGAGGAACAGCACTAATTGCAGTAGCACCAGACATATTTAATTTTTTACTTGAATCATTAGGATCAACATTAGCTACCATACCTGTGAAATCAGCACCGTTAATTATGCCTGTGAGAGTGAGGCCACCAGTGAATTTACGAGGATCGGCATTGCTTGATACAACGGCATTCTTAAGACTTCCACTAATAGTTAAAGCCTGTGTTATATCTCCAGTCATACCAATCCATGATGAATCTTCCAAGGATGAACTGATTGGATTGACATTGGAAGGCATAGTGCAACCTGCAAGATCAATACCTGGACCATATACACAAGAAGTACTTTGTCCACTTGATGTAAATGTTTGGTATAAGTAATTAACAGCTGCTCCGTAAGGGGAATCTTTAATGACTTCACCTTTAATTCCTTTTGCCCACCAATTTACTCTATTAGCTAAACCTGAAGATAATTGACTTCTAAATCTTGCACCGTGGATATTTAAGCCTGCAGCAAAATTAGCACCTAAAGATGTTTCAACATAAGCACCTGATAAGTTAGTATTATTCAAAGATTTAATACCATCAAGATCGACAAATAAGTTACTTAAGTTAGCTCCATCTAATGCAAAGATAGCACTACCGAAATCATGTGTTTTTTGTGCTACAGTAGGAGTAGCATGATTAGTAGGAGCAGTTTTATTGAAATTACCTAAATGTGTAAGATCCATATTAGGACCAACAAGCATGTTTGTTGAAAAATCTGTTTCCTTATCAAAAACGGCAATTGATGTCATACCTACAGGGAGTGTAAGAGTACCAGTATAAGATTTAGCAATAAGACCCTCATTTGCATAAGTTTTTTGTGAAATAGCAGCTTGACTTCTTGCTTTACCAAGAGCGAGAGTGGTGGCAGTGTTTACATCACTAATTGTAAGAACATTGGTAGAAGCAGTGGTAGTTGCTACAGCAGTGGCAGTAACACCACGGTATAAACTGTCAGCTACAAATGGAGGTAAGTATAAATCACCATAGTCTTTTTCCCATCTAATATTACCTTCAGTATCTTTACCACTATCGTGAGGAACAGTTTCGTGTCTATTTTCAGGTAATTTGTAGATAAGTACTACAATAGCAGTACTAGAACCGTCGTGTGCAGCAGCGGTTGTACCACCTTGACCACGTTCCATAACTGCTGAAGTACCAGCAGCGTTTACGCTAACAATTTTGACAAGTTCAGAATCTAATAACATATATTCACCTGCTTCTACGGCTTTACCAGTAGCAGCAGTCAAAGTCAAGTCAGTTTCGGAGGCGTCACACATATTTGCTGAATCAGCGGTAGGTACAAGTGTGTGCATTCTACGCCATTTCCATGCAGCCCATGTACCTGCTTTATAAACTACAGCAGCAGCATTAGCTAATTCTTTAAGTTCTTTATCGGTCTTACCAGCAGCACGAGCAATATCGCTATTTTTCACTTCAGCAGCAGTAAGGGTAGTGGTACCCATTGTTGGTACAATGTGGTTAATATTACTGACAACTGTTTGAGTTAAAACCATTTCACTATATAAAGTAGCAAGTTTAGTACCATCAATACGGTCTTTGGCAGTAAATTTGGCACCACCTAAATCTACGTATTGATTATTTTCTAATTCAGGAATACGTATTGCTGCATTTTGACCAAAGTTGGCTTGAGTAAGGGCAGCAATTACAGGGGCGGTGGTTAAAGTGACACTTGAATTGGATGTACCAGCATTCAATCCATTAATAGCAGCGTTTAATTTTGCGGCAGTGAATTCACCGGCGGCGATAGTGGTACCAATGGCGGTATCATGTGTTGTATTATCACCTGAAATTGTTGCAGCTGTTTTATTGATAACAATATCATAACCACCAGTTTTAGAGTTGAAAGCAACACTATTTAAAGTAATTGTTTGTGCGCCAGTTAGGCCGGCGCTGGGGGTGGCAGTAATGGAGGCCAAGGCACCACCAGCAGCTGAGACAGCAGTAAATGAAATATCACCTATTCCTGTAAATGGATGTTTTGCAGCAGCAACTACGAGGGTAACAGTTTGAGCATTACCATAACCACTACCAGCAGTTTGAATTGCACCAGTTACAAGACCAGTAGAAGCAGTGTATGTGATTGTAAGAACAGCACCAGTACCATCACCACCAGTAGTAGTTGCACGGAATGTAATATCACCAAGTACAGCAGCAGTGCTTTGTGTTAATGTTCCTACCAACTTTCCACTACTAGTGTGAGTTGCATTAAATACTTCGTCAGCGATCTTTGCATTTAGTGATCTGTTAGATAAATCAATATTTGCAGCACTTAATCTTGGACCAAGGAAGGCACCAATGTTATTACCTGCAAGATCTTTGACTGAATCGTCTCCATATCTTAATGCATAGTCAGCTTTATCTGCATTAGCAGCACCAGTGCCAGCATCAGGACCAATTGGTTCATTCCATTTTCTGTTAAATGAACCATTAGCATCGCGGGAGGTATCACGGAAGATAGCACCTTCAACTTCAGTAGCGTCTAAAGCTGACATATCAAATTGTCTTCTTCCGTTTGTTTCATTGACTTTTTCAGCTAATATTGCATTAGTGAAATTAGCATATGTAACTGTAGTGTTAGCATTAAGAGTTACTTCAGCTAAGTTAGCTCCAGTAAAATCAGCATGATCTAAAGCGACACTTGGCAATACAGCAGCTGCTCTTACTTGTGTTTCAGTGTTAGGAAGATATGTTTTTTGTAATTGTGCACCTCTAAAATCAGAAGGAGCATTAGCAGCAGTGACATTAACAAGACTAAAACCACTCAAAATTGCATTTTGGAAACTACAATTTTTAAGAATGACATTGTTATCGACAGCAGGAGCAGCAGCAGGACTATCTAAACCTAAATCGCAACCTACGAATGTAGAACCAGTTAAATCCATATTAACAGTATAAGCAACTGTAAGAAGTGCTTTTGCACTGTTATTTCCATCGAATTTACAGTTTCTTAATACGTGACCACCAGTAGTGGCAGCGCCAGGTAAAGTAAAACCATCAGCTTCGAAATCTACATTTGATAAATCTAAACCAGTATAGTCAAGAGCAGTACCATCTACTAAATCGTTAAGGAACATAGTTAATTGATCAGAGACACCATTTTCACCTTTAAGACCTTTTTGACCTTTGTTACCTTTTTCTGTGGAAGGTTCACCTTTTTGACCTTTTACTGTGGAAGGTTCACCTTTTTGACCTTGACCTTTTTCACCTTTTTGACCTTTGTCACCTTTTACTTGGGAAGGTTCACCTTTTTGACCTTGACCTTTTTCACCTTTTTGACCTTTGTCACCTTTGTCACCATCTTGACCATCAGAGGCTTGGGTACCTTTTTGACCTTTTTGACCTTTGTCACCATCGTCACCATCTGTACCATTTGAACCATTTGAACCATTTGTACCATTTGAACCATCTTTACCTTTTTGACCTTTTTCACCTTTGTCACCATCGTCACCATCTGTACCAGGTTCACCTTTGGCACCTCCTGCTTCAAGAGCAGTAACGCGTAAAGCAAGAGCATTACCAGCAACGACGCCAGAAGCAATAGCAGAAGCATTTGCTTCACGTGCATTTTTTGCAGCTTGTTCTTGAGCATATTCAACATATGCTTCAGCTTTTGTTAAGCCACGTAAATGAGGATTAGTAGCAACATATGCGTTGTAACCACCAGCATTTAGCCATGCTTCCATAGCAGCATTAATGGGACGTCCTTCACTATTACCGTGGATTATGTAATGAGCAAGAACACCTGCATCGGTGGCTCCGTAAACTTCAACCACCTTAGGGAATTGTTCTTTGTAATATGCGGCATCAAAGCCAGCAGCAGTCCATTGTTCGGCTGTGTAACCAGACATTATACAATACAATTATAAAATATTTTCTGCCGAAAAATTTATTCTAAATAATTTGCTAAAATAAATACATCGCCGTCAAGAAACACGTAGATATGTAGTAATAATAATAGGATATCTGAATTTATCTATTTACTTCAATATTATTTTCTAAATATATTTTTTAAAAAAATAGAAATAAAAAAATAAAAAAATAAAAAATTAATAATATACACAATAAATATAGACAAAATGAGTGAAATAGGGTCAATAAACTTATCTAATAGAATGACACCAATTAAAACCAAGTCTCCTTCTTCATTAAAATTAGGAGATCCAATTTCTGAAAATTTTGAAGGCAAAAGCATGGAAAATTCTTCAAATTTAGGTCCTCAAAAACCAAATTATATTTTATATATTCTCTTAATAATACTACTTGCAGTTTTAGGAATTAATATATTTGCATATCTCGGAATACTTTCAGATAACCTAATAGGATTTTTTAGACCAGTTATTATTGATTTCGTATATTATAGTTCAGAAACAATTAGATCAACTGTGGATACATCAGCAGAAGGTTCAAAATTAGGTATAGATGTTGCTGCTGGTACTGTAACAAGTGCAATAGACTTAGGACAAAAAGCTGGCGGAAAAACACCAGACGATGAAGAATTAGAAGAAACAGTAATTAATGACAATAAATTAAAACAATCAATCAATGATAAAAATGTAAAAAAGAATAGCAAAAAAGTAAATAATACCCCTGTTGTTCCAGATGATGTTGATAGTTTAATGCAGCAAAGTAAACCTGCAAAAGAAGCCGGGTTTTGCTATATAGGTGAAGATAGAGGATTTCGTTCTTGTATTGAAGTAACAGATAAAGACGTCTGTATGTCTGGTGATATTTTTCCTTCTCAAGAAATTTGCGTAAATCCATCTTTACGCGAAGGAAGCGAAAAAGTAAGACCTCGTGATTTTATGCCGAGAAATTGGTAAATAATTAATAAATTAAATAATATGAATTAATTTATTAATAACCTGGTAGAAAACAAAGAAAATTAAAAATATTGAGAAACTATTATCCTTGAATATTTACATTATATTTTGATATAGTAATAACACCAGTATCAGCATCCACATTTCTTAAATAAAACACATCACTTGTTACAGTACTATCATATGTATATGATAGTCTGACACCTGTATTATCAGTACTTCTTGATAAGCTACTGGCTGGAGAATTGATTGGTTGTAGATAAATCTCTATTGTTGATACAAAGGCAAAAGGGAATTGGTAAGGAGAAGGTCCAAATACATTAATGTTGTACACGTAGTTCGCTACACTAAAAAAACTTGCAGTAGGTGTACTTGGTGCATTATAAGGAGATCCGTTCATTGCTGTTGCACCATTAAACATATTATTAAAATTAGTTACACTGGAAACATTCCATACTCTAATCTCCTGGTTAAAGGCCGTTGCACCATAGAACATGTAATACATATAAATCACGGAGCTAACGTCCCATCTCCAGAGAGCCTGGTTGAAGTTTGTCGCTCCTTTGAACATGTAATCCATACGGGTCACACTTGAGACATTCCATGTGCCAATGTCTTGGTTGAATGCTGCTGCACTATCAAACATTGATTGCATGTTAGTGACGCTCGAGACATTCCATTGCGAGATATTCTGATTGAATGATGATGCATAATAAAACATTTTACTCATATTAGTCACATTTGACACATTCCATCCGCTAATGTCTTGGTTGAAGGACCCGGCTGTGTAGTACCCTGCCCCGAACATATAGCTCATATCAGTCACACTCGAAGTGGTCCAGTTGCCAATGTTTTGGTTGAATGCCGTTGCATTATAAAACATATAGCTCATATTAGTCACATTAGTCACATCCCATTGGGAGATATTCTGATTGAATGTGCTTGCTCCTTTAAACATCTCATTCATATTAGTCACTAATGACACATCCCAATCACTGATATCACTATTAAATGTAGTTTTATCTTTAAATAATCCTGACATATCAGTAATTAATGAAGTATTCCAGTCATTAATTTGACCATATGTAGATGCTGCAGAAGCATTATCACTTATCCATAAGTTTACTGCAGTTTGAAGTTGTGGTTTATTTTGAAATTGATAACCTGATACAGCAAACCAAGTTGCATCAGGTGTATTTGGTGCATTATAAGTAGATCCATTCATTGCTGTTGCTCCATTAAACATATTTGTAAAATCTGTAACACTAGAAACAATCCATATTCTAATATCCCTGTTGAATACCGTTGCACCGTTGAACATATACGCCATGCTCGTCACGCTCGAAGTGATCCAGCCGCCAATGTTTTGGTTGAATGCCGTTGCACCGTTGAACATATACGACATGCTCGTCACGCTCGAAGTGGTCCAACTGCCAATGTTTTGGTTGAATGCCGTTGCACCGTTGAACATATAGCTCATATTAGTCACGCTCGAAGTGATCCAGCTGCCAATGTTTTGGTTGAACGCCGTTGCATTATAAAACATTGCGCTCATATCAGTTACGCTCGAGACATTCCATCCGCTAATGTTTTGGTTGAATGACGTTTGATAAAACATATGGTTCATTTTAGTAACGTTTGAGGTGTTCCATCCACCAATGTTCTGGTTGAATGCCGACGTCGTATTAGCCACCGAGGCGAACATATAGCTCATATCAGTTACGCTCGAAGTGGTCCAGCTACCAATGTTTTGATTGAATGCATCTGCATCCTGGAACATGCGGTTCATATTTGTCACACTTGAAACATTCCATCCGCCAATATTTTGGTTGAAATTCGTTGCAAAGTAGAACATGTCTTGCATGTTGGTCACGTTCGATACATTCCAGTTACTAATGTCACTATTAAATGTTCTTTTGTCATAAAATAAGGCACTCATATTTGTAATTAATGAAGTATCCCAGGTGTTAATTTGACCATATGTAGATATTGCAGAAG
>MDSY01134319.1_pt1 | contig 17152 bp, 24 predicted proteins | sample 811131 | NCBI WGS metagenome assembly MDSY01 (sample SAMN05326643, study PRJNA326480) | marine metagenome | isolation source: seawater | place: Atlantic Ocean: South West | collected 2010
CTAACGGATGCGCAATCTCGTAAAGTCATTACGAGTAAACCAGATTATCAAGAAAAACTACAAGAAGTAAAAGTAAGCATGGGTATGGTCAAAAAAACCAGCACTTGTTGCTAACTTATACTATCCGCTAACTTATACTATCCGCTAACGCTCTTCCAAATTCACCATCAGAATAGTAGTGTAACCCTGCCTTTACACGACATATATCACACTGTAATGCTATTTTTTGAAATAGTTCTTTTTTTTCAGGATACCGTTTTGTTAACTTATTTGCAAGTAGTTGAGCTTGCATGGCGTGACCTGCCGGATAAGCCGGGGTTTGTGCAGTGGACGTATCCAAAGGTTTTATAAGAGGATTTACTTGTTCTGGTCTAGGTCTATTAATACTATATTTAAAAAAGTACAGTATACTATTGTAATGTATATACATATCGGTTAGTTGATTTTCTGATTCATTTACATAAGGCACAAATGCCGTACTCACACTTTTATTTGTTCTATAAAATAATTCCTTTTCTTCATAAGTAATCGTTGAGGTAGCGAATAATACTTGATTACTTTCTTTTACATTACTAGGATATACAGGAATAGTAGGTAAATACCAAATATAGGATTTTAAGGAAATTAAATATACTAGTATAATGACTACTATTATTTGTAGTTGCATATACTATTATTAAACAGAATTATATTTTGTTAATCCTGAAATATAGTCTAGTTTAAAACGATCATAATCAGTACTAGTATACCATAAACTATTAAGTGTATTAGACGACCGGTCTAGTACAGATGGCACTATCTGAATAGTAACGGTTTTATCAAAACGTACTAAACTATCTTTTTTAGGTGAGGTGTTTTTTTTATTTATTTCTCGCTCATAACAATACCGCAACACTTCTCTAGTAATAAAATGAGATACTGAAAACGATAAAGAACTACTTATTATACCCACATACAATAGGGGTAACATTTAAAGTATATATAATTTATATTTTATATACTTTAATATAACGATAACGTCCTCGCACTCGCATCCTTGGCATCCACATATTTCGGCATCCAATAATAAGGTATCGTCTTTGATGCTCCTCTCATGTGACACGTTTGTTCAAACAACATGCGATAATAATATTGCTCTGGTGTTGAGGGTTTATTATCTTGATAACTTCCATGTATTTGTACATGCTGATTATACTCATCCACTATAGTGGATGGTATTTTTTCCTCTATGATTTTATACCAAGAACGCGATTGCTTACTTACACCGTCACTAAACGCTTCTTTTCTTCGCCACAATACTTCATCCGGTAAAATATTCGTATTCGCATAAGCATTACGAATCAAATACTTTTCTATTTGGTTGTTTTCTTTATGAAAACGCTTTTGAGGTGGTATCGACAAATAAAATTGCACAAAACCACGATCCAAAAACGGTACTCGGGGTTCCAAACCATTGGACGATATGGAACGATCACTACGTAATACATCAAATTGATGAATGTCTTTTAATAATCGGCGACACTCTTTATCAAACTCCAGTGCATCAGGAGCCGCATGCAAGTACAGATACCCACCCATTAATTCATCTGCTCCATCTCCGTTAAAAAGTACCTTACAATCCGTATTTTCTTTTATATATTTAGCAACTAAATAATTACCTACACTAGCACGCACCGTCGTAGTATCATAACTTTCTATCGCCATAATCACCTCTGGTATTGCATTGAAAAAAACGTCTTCCGTTACCACAACCGAAGTATGATCCGTCTTTAAATGTTTTGCTACTTTTTCGGCATAAATCATGTCCTCTGATCCAGGTAAACCTATACTAAACGTCTTTAGTTTGGTTGGATCCGTATATTTACAAACCAACGCTGTAATCAAACTACTATCTAATCCGCCGGATAATAAACACGCTATAGGACGATCCGTTACCTCTACCCGCTTTCGTACGGCATTTTCTAATGCTTCACGCAATAACATGGTTATCTGAATGTCCTTATCTATAAAATAGTGAATACACGGATCATGCACATATTGTATTACAGAATCATATTCCCAGACAGCCTTTTTACTTAACGTAAGATAATGACCCGGCGAGAAACACGTCACTCTTGAACCAGGAATATCTTGATCTATCATCTTTATTTCCGATGAAAATACATAACTATACTGAAACCTATTACTATCATGTGACATGATCGACACCATATACAATGGTCTCACGCCATAAGGATCACGTGCTACATATACTTGTTGATTGCTTTTATCATAAAGCACAAATGCAAAAACACCATCTAACATGACTAAAGTGTGTTTTATACCATATTTTTTATACATATGTATGATCACTTCACAGTCGGAATCCGTTTCAGGTACACAATTCATTATCTTATACAAGCGTTTATAGTTATAAATTTCTCCATTGCAAATCAACACTACATTATCTATGGTTAGAGGTTGATTGCTTTGTTCATTTAACCCATTTATTGCTAAACGATGAAACCCAAATAGTATGTCTTCCTCTATGATTTTTACTACACTATGCTCTGGTCCTCGTTTAGCCCCCTTTTTAAATGTACTTTCATTAAAGAGAGTAGTATCACCTACAACAGACAATATACCACACATGACTTGTAATTAATTTTAAATAGGTAGTTTTAAATAATATTATTATTAGATATATATATAGAATGAATATAACTAATATAAAACGAGATAATGAACTTAATGAACGAATTAAAGAACGCAATATGGTTTATGTAAAAACAAACATTAATTTAGGCATCCGCCCTGAATCCACTAAATATGGATATAAACCTATTATGGATCGCCCTGTAAGCAATACTGTACCTATTCAAAAAACCGACTTGTTTCACGTAAATACACACTATTTACCAGGTAATAGACAAGGTCCATGGGATGGTTTTGCTAGTCGTATTCACGATGAATCACAGTTAAGAAACATGTTTTTTGCAAACACTAAAGCACAACAAGGTGTATACATACCTTCATCTAACAGTGATCTTTATCAACCTACTACAGTAAAGGGTAGAGAGCATGAAAAACAAACGTTTCCTTATCTTTTTAATGACTCTTTGTTAACTAGTACTACTAGTAATGTATATAAAGAAAACAAACTATTTAACAATGATTCTAGACAAATGAGATTAAATGAACATAAATAAGTGTGTTAACGAAACCCTTGAACATTACCAGGATCTGGAATCAACATATCTACACGCTTAAACGCACATCTACTACTGACTATATCTCCATTGGTGTCTGTATTGCAACAATCATGTCTAGTAAATTTTTCGTTGTAACTAGGTTTATTGATTTCCCAATACTCATTAACAAATAATTTGTGATTTACTGGTCCACGAGGGAATCCTTCTTCTTGATTTGCTGTACGAAAATCTCGTTTTTGTGTGGCGAATGGTGCAGTACTTTGTCCTGGTAATGACATTATATATATAAATTATATAATAATTTAAAACGATTATATAATTATAGCGCACGCTGACGAGATTGATACATCCAATATGGTAACGTATGTGTTGTTAAAGGATGAAACACTCCTGAAACTTTATTTCTATCAATATTATGCTTAGTAATATAAGCATTGAATGCCCAAAAACTCGCCTCTCCGGCTTGAAAAGCTGTACCTGCACTTTCACAACAAGCTGGTCTGGGTAATCCCATTTTATATCTCCACGATGCTGTATTTACTACTTGATCCATATAAAATATCACTATATTTTATTTTTGTCCAAATTATTTATAGACAAAAACATCTTCATATCCTCAATATCGCTTTGATACGTTAAACTCATTATAGGGTCTTTTATTATAAAATAACGCATCTCTATTTCTTTGCTTTTAATTAATTCATTGATATCATCGGGTAATAATGCCTCTATTCTATTATCTTCTTTATGCTTTTCCTTAAATATATCTAATTGTTTTTTTAACAATCCTATTATTTTTGATTGCAAACAAATGAAATTAACATTACACAATTTATCTAAATACTCCGTTTGTAATCCAGGGTTAATGCCTAAAGTTTCCTGTAATGATACTATTTTATTTGAACTCTTATCAATTTCTATGATACCACGATTGATTAACCCATCCCCTTTAATGGTTCTTCGTAAAGGAATTACGCCTATAACATTTTTAGTATCATTTACTAAATACTCATACCCTTGATTAAACGCACTTTCTCCATATATATCATCACTGTTTACCAATATAAACGGTTCGTCTACATAACCTAGTAAACTACATACCGCATCCGTTGTGCCCCACGGTCGTAAACGACTACTTTCATAGATCTGTTGAACATACACAACCGGTATTGTTTGATAGACGTCTTTAAATATACTCTTAAACAACGCTTCTGTCTTTGCATTTGTAATAAAAATTAATTTAGAAAAAGGTTGCTTTAATGCCTGTTGTACTGATACCTCTATTAATGTTTCACCATTTACACCTACATTACATAATTGTTTTATACCACCAAATCTAGATGACATCCCCGCAACCATATATACTACCGCTACCATTCTATGTATAGTTAATATTAGAATATTTAAATATGTGTCTACAATATATATGAGTATTCAAATATGTTGTAGGGTAAAAGAACCATTAACTACCTATAATCATCAAAGGATACATGTAAACTATAAAAAAAAAGATTATAATTATACCTTTAATCATATATGGGATGGTATTCACCCTAGTTGCGACATTTGGAAAGATACTCTTACAAGTAATCTAAATAAACATTTTTATGTGTATTATGGTTACACGGGAAGCGGTAAAACTTACACTAGTACCCAATTATTAGAAGAGTTATTTATTCATTATCGCAATAAACCTATATACATGTCTGCTATACAAATATATGACAACAAGATATTTGATTTATATAATAATACTTCACTAAAATACTACAAAACCAATCGTCTTATTATTAAAAATATGTACTCTAGTCTTGTTCATAATTATACCACTGAACTACGTAAACTACAAAAAAATAGAAAAATAACATCCACGAATCACAACATTGAATCCTCGCGGTCTCATGCCGTTTACTACATCTATATCGAGAATAAACAATATATTTTTGTAGATATGGCAGGGCAAGAAAGCAAAGTTACTTATGATAATCCTATTAAACGAAAAGAAAGTAACAATATTAATATGAGCATATTGGCACTAAAAGATTGTATTCACCATCTAAAAAATAAACAACAGTTTATACCTTTTAGACGATCCTTACTTACTTTATTGCTAAAAGATATGTTTAACGGTAAAAGTAACATTAGCATGATATGCACCATCTCTTTTCATCAACCCCTCTATCAACAAATCGACTCCATGCGTTATATAACTGATATTAAAGATGTCACGTTTCACGAATCTGTACATGATGACCATAATGATAGTAAAATACTATCTATACACGATGAATATATTAAATACATAAATGAAGTGGAATGGTGTGCTTGCCAAGAAAGAGAATTATGTCGAAAAATAAAACAAAAAACGATTACATCCTTCAATTTAGCAAAAATAGAAAATTATTTAGAACGAAAACTAAAAGGAATCAACAAGTTTAAATCCTTCTTTATAAAATATAAACAAATATATCATGAATGAATTAACCATCGAATGTATGATGAATCCTACTTTATACGATAAATATAAAACAAACCAAGATCCTATTTACCAAAAACAAAGAGAAATAGATATGGAAACCTATAAACACAAAATCATTCATACCACAAAACTCATGTTTACACAATCCTCGGCAAATGAATCCTTAAATAACGCGTTTAATCACTATATAAACGAATGTATCTCTACTTATAAAACAAAAGAATTACAAAAACAACCTTTACCGGAACATTCACCATATCAAAAAGACGTTAGTTTAAATTATACACTGCAAGAACACAATAAAACGATTACCATGGATAAATTTGTTAAAAAGAAATCTAAACACCGAAAGGGAGAGAGTATAGCTGAAAATATTAAAATCTAATTCTATATTAATGAGCAAGTCTAAAAAAGACACACGAAAAGAAAAAAGAAAAGACAAAGATAAAAAGAAACTATCACGAAAAGAAAAAAACAAAGACAAAAAAAACAAAAAGACTACTCGAAAAAATGAACCTGTGGTTAACAGAAAAAAAACATTGCGCTGTGCGCCAGGAAGAGATCACAAATATACATGCTATAATTCTAAATCTTTACACGAAATCAAAAAAGCCTGGAACGATGCATACCCTAATAAACCTATACACACCAATAGTCCCTATGAAATATGGACGTTTTTTCACACTCATTTTAAAGACATGTGCCACGACGAAAAATGCTGGTTGCGCCAATCCTTTATGCAACACAAATTATCCCCCGATTTAAAACATTTTACATTTGCACCTGATAGCCCTGAATCATGGAACGATGACCCGAAAGAATGGTTAAGTAGCGATGAAATTTCTGATGTTATGAAACAATATGAAAAAACCTACCCAGAATTTAGTTTCTTAGGACCATCACCCATAGATTTTGATAAAAAAACTCTATTTAATGACTGCATTTGGGAGGATTTATGTAAATTTGATATTAGAGACTACATGAATAAAGGAAAAACTAAAATAGGAATCATCTTTAATTTGGATCCTGCGGATAAAGAAGGCTCTCATTGGGTCGCTGCTTTTATTGATACCAAACGCAAAGGGATATATTATTATGATAGCAACGGCATACGTGCACCTAAACGCATACAAACTTTTTTAAACAAAGTCAAAGAACAAGGAAAAGACAAACAAGTTAATATTCCTTTTAAAATAGAACACAACACCAAAGAACATCAACTACGCGACGGCGAATGTGGCATGTTTACCATTTATTTTATTATTAGTATGCTTAAAAAACAAACCTTTAAACAATTCAAAAAAAAATTTAAAGGAGGCGGGGATCAATACATGAATCAACTAAGAAATGTTCTATTTAATTAAAGGATATTCATAATATATATATATACACTATGAATATCTATTTACTTAAGGTAACCTTACGCCACAAAGTATTACCTACTCTGGCAACGGTAACACTAACATACGGCATTTCATTAGTATTTTTAGTTCTACGCGGCGCAATAGTAGTTCCTACCAGTTCAAAATTATATTCATCGCCCACTTTATAATATCCACTGGCATTTCTATAAGCATTGGTACCCATTTTTCCACGATTACCTAGTCTTATATTAATCAATTCCGAAACATCCAATTGACCATTCGATAATACATACGCTACATTCTGCCACGTAATATAACCCCTTATCTTAGATGTATTATCTTGCGATTCATACAGAGGTACCTTCCAATTAGCAGAACTAATAGAACTATTAAGTGGATCAACTACATAATCCGAACCACCAAAATCACCACCACTATAATACAAACTTTTTGTATCACTCATTATAATATATATACTATATAATATTTTTTACCAAAATTATTAATATATCAACGCCTTGGCGATTGGAGAATGACGACACAAATACCTTTTTTTTGCAAGAGGTAATCTATACACCGCACAAAGAGGTTTATTGCGATGTATGGTATAGTCTTCGCCTGTGTGTAAACCCGCATGAAATGACCCATAGGTTACATAATCCATATATATCTTTTTTTCATTGTTATAGTACATTGCAGGATCATACCTCGTATACTGATAACCTAATAAACTATTCGCTATTTCTAAATATAACTCTTGATCGCCTAAATAAGTGAATGAAAAGGGTATTTCCTCCGGAAAATCTAAGCCCAATGGATCCGACAAACGCATATATAACAAGGAAGCACTTTTTAAACGATTTATACGTTTTCGACGACTTTGTAGTTGTTTACAACGTATACAAGAAAACTGTTGTAGAAAAGTATCATCCTCTATAAAAGTTGATATGTAAACTACCATATCCATTATCATTGCTATTAATAATAAGGAATATATATTTAAATAGTACAATTTGTGTATTATAAATGAAACTACGATTTCTCTCTATGCTACCCTTTTTTAAACATCTTCTACCTATCCCTGTGGAACCAACCCTTGAAACAAACGCATACCTCGGAACGTGGTATCAAACAGCTACCTCTAGATCTACCGCTATACTGGGTACCGGTACCAAGTATCGTAATGTTACTGCCCAGTACAATACTACATTCGACGATACGCTAAATCAAACCGTTATTACGGTTTTAAATTCTGGATTAAAAGGCAATGGAGATTATACGGAAATCAAAGGATATTCCTATACTACAACCAATTCACCCACCAAACGAAAACTCCATTTTGACGGTGTACCTACCGACGGTAATTACTGGATTGTTTATTTAGGACCAGTAAAAGATCACGAATATCAATACGCTATTGTATCCGGTGCCATTTCCAATTGGTTTGGTACCAGGTTTTCTTTATATGTTTTGGCGAGAAATGTGGATGCATATCGCACACACTATGAAAGTACCGTGAAACAATGGTGCAATGACAATGGGTTTACCTTGTGGTGGAATGAATATGTTAGTACGATCTAATTATACTTTAAAGGTGTTTACCGTAGTAATATATTTTTTAATACACTCTTCTTCCGTTTGGTCTTCGTATCTCATCCATGCATCATATTTTCTACGTCCTATTTGATTGAAAAAAGAGGGGCGGCTTCCGCCTTTCTCGCTACATTTGCCTACCGTTATTCTTTTATATAATCCATACAATTCTTCTTTTACATGATCAGGTACATCTATCGAATCTTTCATTTGATTTACATAGTTGACCGCATATAAAAATTCCTGATTCATATAACATTATATAATATTATTTTAATTTGGAATCTATTACATCTTGCTTATCCATAATTCTTTCTATGAATTCCTGATAGAAACGACGAAAGGTTTTTTTTTCACGTTTTAAATCTGCAATGGTAAACCATTTGATATGACTTTTTTCAAGTAAACCATTGTGCTCATACTTTATATGTGGAAGTTTTTGCGAGAAAAACCGATAATGATTATTGTAATAATGAGGCAAGTCTTTGTTGTATTCTGTATAAAACATATATACAGTATACTGTTTAGAGCGTTCTACATGAAGCATGTGTTTTTTTACACGATTTAAAAGAGTTTTTCCAGAACCTAAAAAGCCATTTAATTCTTCTGCTCCTTCTCGCACGGCAGTTTCAAATACCGATTTATCTTCCGGTTCTTTGCCTCCACCAAAATCTGCCCAACCGGTCTCACCAGAATCGTCAAAGGCTTCTTTGCCAAATAAAAAATACAATTTACCATTATGTTTTGATACCGGTAATATTCCTCCACCCATAATATAAATACTATCTATATATTATATTATGCTTTGGCGGCGATTTCCGGCAAAAGTCGCTCATCCAATCCCCAGAAGATCTTTGTTTAACAATTTTACTAAAGATATTCACGAATATCCTAACCATGAAGAGTGGTTAGAATTTATTGTAAGTAGTATTAAAGTCATCACCTTTTCTAGTGTTGTGTGGGGATTTGAATCTCATCGAAAATATCAACTTCATCATTTAGAAGTAAATCATCGTATTTTATCTAATTATGTAGATTGTTTGCAACGACAAAATACAAAACAACGATGCCAAACTGAAAAAGAATTTTTAGATTATATTTTTAAACCTGAATACTAATATATTATAGTAGTTTATATGTATATTTATATAGGACTTGTAATATTAATAGTGTTAGTTTGTTACCTATATTTTAAATATCAAGTTAAATCACATCAAGATATATGCAATGATATTTATCAACAAGCACCTTTATATACATCCCATAAAGTAATAAGGAATTTTTTAACAATACAAGAATGTAATGACATTATCCATGAAGCTGAAGTCTATGGACATAGTAACGGATGGACTAAAAAACGTCATAGTGATTATCCTACCACAGATAACCTTATTCACAAAAAATGGTCATGCTATTCTTTATTAAAACAAAAAATTGTGTCTCAATTATATCCATCATTTGAAAGATTATATCAATTACAACCTAATAAACTAAAAATAGAAGAAATATTTATTGCTAAATACGATGGTGATAATGAACAAACACAAAAAGGATTGGAAGATCATGTAGATGGATCCGAATTTTCATTTATCATTGCTTTAAATGATAGCTACAGTGGTGGTGGTACTCATTTTAGTAAAAAAAATGTAACAATACATCTAAACATCGGGGATGTTATTATTTTTTGCGGTCAAACAAGACATGGTGGTATACCTGTTACATCAGGTATTAGATATATTCTCCCTGGATTTATATATTACGGTAAATGTAAACAACAAGATGAATAAGTATTTAAATACAATCATAAAACATAAGATAAATGTCATTTACTTCTCAAGATAATCAAAATTTACTATGGGAACTTATCGCGGAATCTGGATTATTGCATACCGTGGCAGATCGTATTCCCATGGTACAGCAACAGTTTCAAAGTAAATTAATGAAATACCAATACGATAGTAAATCCTTGACTGAAAAAAACAAACTAGTCATTCAAGACATGATCCAATATATAAAATCCTTTCAAAGTAACAACGAAACCAGTGAATCCTTGCAACAACAACGCATGAATACTCTGCAAGAAAATATGAATATTCACGAAAACCATTTTAAACAATACGCGTTGCCTAAAAAAGTAGAAGAAATTGATTTTTCAGATCCTACACCAGACCCTAATAGTTATACGCCTATTCAACAAGTATTAGATTCCCAGCAATTAAAAAGAAACTCCGATAATAAATTAGATATAGTTATTCAAGATATAAACACCGTGAAAAAAACAATATCTGACATTCAAGAACAAGTTAATCAAATATATCTACTGTTAAGTGATAATAAAACAAATACAGAAACTAGTTCTTCACCTACCATAACATTTACAACAACAACAACAACATAATGTGGTAGTTACTCATTATCCTTTTCAACTTCCATAGGAGCGTTAAACAAATCATATTTAAATAATGAAAAATCATCTGCGTAAATCTCATTTATCATAGTAATATCCTTTAAACTAAGTATATCTACTATAGCATAGTCTTCTTTTATTTTTATATTTTCACAAATATGTTTATACAATAAAGTATATACAATTTTATTTTTTTTAAACCTCTCAATATAGTTTATAAAATCTTCCTTTAACGTTTCATATTTTAGTATATTACATATTATTTTTTTCTTTTTACAATTATTTACTACAAATTTATATTGTTGCTGAACATGCCAATTACTGGTATTGATTACCGATAACTTATTGTTTTTATATTTCTTATAGATGCTAGATACAAACTCGCTTATAGTAGACGGAGAACCTAGTTCTCTCCATTCACGTGTATCGAGTTTATTTCTTTTTTTTGTTTTTTTTAAATAGTTATAGGCGGATATTATTCTAAAATATGGATTTCGTACAACCGTAAACCTATTAAAATTAGAAATTTTTTTTATATTTAATCTATTTATAATATAGTTTATAGGATAATGTCCGGCAAACCTTCTATTATTGTTATATAACTGTTTATTTATTAGTTGTAGTTTTTTCTCAATAAATGATCCGCCTGTTTTTGGTATATGTACAAATATTAATTTTAAAGGATCAATATATTGAATCATATATATATATAGTAGGTTAAAATATTCATTGTTTATTATTCGCAGATTTTAATATAATAATATACTATATAATGCTTACTAAATGCAAATCTTTACCTTCTAATCTTGATTATTTTACGTGCAAGGTACCTGAAATACGATCTTTTTATAATTTTGATCAATTACACTTAAAAGGGGAGCAAAAACTATTAACCTTTGGTCAATACAGCGAGAAAAAAGGGTTAAAACATAATAGAAGAAAAGTCATACAGTATTTTTATTCTAAATTGTAACTATATACTATGTGGCCTTTTTAATGACATAAGTATTACCTTCCTTTTTAAATATGCCTACTAATTGTAATACGCGAGGGGTTTGATTGTATTTATTCCAATCATACACCTTATTTGTTTTTTTATCTAATGCAAATGTTTTCTTTCCAAAATCCATTCTACGTAATTTTATCGTCTCTTCTACCACATTTAATTTAGCGGCGTCATCTAAATCCTGTGCCATGATCATGGGTTGAAATGCCATCTTAGAAGACGTGGGATTGCTATAATTAAAACAAACTAATTGCTCATCATTATTTACAGAAGTATGTAAAGCACAGTCCATGGCAGATTCTTTTATTGCTTTTAACAATTGTAATTGAATATCTTGTTTTATATTGGATGTTTCATAAAGCGTTTGATCACTTGTATATACTACAGCAGGGTCTAACTTACTTTTGTCTGACTTTGATTTTATCAACTCCATGGACAACTCCCCTTTTAATTGACTGTCCGTAAACTTCATTAAATACAAAAATACATTTACCGTTTGTAATTCTTTTGGCAAATCCTTATGACTACAAATACGCAATGCTCTACCTATCACCTGTTTCATACGAACTGGATGCCAATAGGGTTCGGTTATATGTACCCATCTTACATTTTTTAAATCAATACCTTCGGCACCCGAAGCCGTAATCATGAATACACGAACTATCTCTCCTAAATTATTTTTATCTCCTCTTACGGGTATACTCATTACATAATCGCGAATAGCATTAGGCACATTATCCCAATTTCCATTGAATACTTCTCGCATTATCTCCTTTTCTTCTTGCGATTCAGAACCCGTATACAATATAAATTTAGGTTTTGCTTTGTCTTCTTCTTTCGTAACCACGGTCCATTCGCCACTTCCCGTTTTAGCTATTTTAAATTGCACAAAGTTATGATACTCTAATATCATTTTAAGAATCTCTATTCCTTCTATGGTTCTAAAATGACTATACACCAAATGCGAACCCTCGTAATAATATGCGGGGACACCTTCTATCGTGCGCGACTCGTTTAGTTTAGTTAAGTTATTTAATATTTCTAAAAATTTAGGACTATACGTTTCTAATGCTTCTCTTGTTAAATAGGATGATGCACTCGCTTGTAATGCACTTAAAGACTCGGTTATACGCTCATTATACGTTTTATCGGTTTTTTCCTGGATTTCTTTTTGAACACGCTCTGAATCTTCTAAGGTATATTCACCATCCGTATTGTTTACTACAGTAGTAACATTTGCTCCATCTAATAAATCTTCATTAAGCTCTTGTTTTACCGCCTCCTGGATACTTTGGTCTTTTTGTGGCGTGGGTCGCGGGATTTCTGGAGGAAATACAAAATTACAATAGGCGCGAGAAAAAATACGATAGGTGGAAGGTTTATCTTCATCCGTTTTTTTACGATTCGATTTTTCTATTTTTCGCTCTTCTACTCGAACCGCCTCATACAACTGAAATTGATAATCACTCATCTCTAACTCAATAATGTGGAAATCCGTATTAAAATCATACTCAGGCAACAACTTTTCAGCACTGTTAAAATAAGAAGTTAACCCTATAATACGCCTCTTAAACAGATCTATATTTTTAACTACATTATTATCACCTACAAACAATTCATTAAACGCATCTGGTTTATCCGGCAACGCATAATTTCCTTCTATCTGAATTTTCCCAACTATATCTATGTTTTTAGTCTTTAATGCTTTTACTATGGCTTCCTGGAACTGTTTACTGGTTATCTCTTTGCTTTGTGATAATTGAACACCCCTATAGTCTCCTTCTTCATATTGATTTATAAAACCAAAAGGGTTTTTCGTAACTACTATCTTTTTATTTTGATAACTTATAAAATCTAGCGTACGCGACAAGATCTTATCCTTCATAAACAATTTTTTTAAATACTTACTGTCTACTTTTGGCCCCGGCTCTATCTGAATATGCCACGTTTTAATAAACCCTCGTAATATATTGTACAACACACCTAACTCATTTGGATAATTAATCATTGGTGTACCTGTTAACATGATTATTTTACAATTTTCGGCATTTAATAATTCCTTATACAACAACATGGATACACTAGCTTTATCCTTTATTTTATTTACGATACGACTCACAAAATTATGCGCCTCGTCTATAACCACTACTGTATTATCAAAGGGATTTACAGTATGATTTTTTGTTATTTTTTTAAAATGCGGCATAAGAAAACCATTATAATTCAAGAAATTATATTTCATTCGTATCATATACGTTAATTGATCATCCAACGTTTTTTTCTCATCCGTAGTTAACGTATCATAATTCGACTGCTTTGTTATATCTACCATCCATGCACCTTTGTTTTCGGTAATTACATTTTTTGGTATATTTAACACCTTAGATAACGTATCTAGTTTATCCGGATTGTCTACTATACTTACATATTCCCAGTACTGGGTTTTTCTATACATGGGATCGCCACACTTTTTTAACTCTTTAAAATAATTCATCTGCAATGATGCCTTATTCATGATCCATATTTTACGATCATCCTTTAACCCCTCGGCGATTGCTATCGATGAACACGTTTTACCTGAACCCAGACCATGATACAACAATAATCCACGGTACGGGGTATAGACATTAATATAATCACGCACTATTTTTTGATGCGTTAGCAAATCTGAAAATCCATCCGACGCTTCCGCGTCACACGATAATTCTGATTGTTCTACAGTCAATTGCTCTTGATAACCACCAAACAACGTATTGATGAAATGAATAAATTTTTCACGATTGTTTTGATAATACGCCGGTGCTCTATAATACACATTTGGTCCTTTTTTAGGCATTTTACTTTGTGTATCGTCTGATATTTTTACATCTGCTACATTACTTTGTAATATGTTCATGGTATCTTGATTTAAAGAATCTGGTATTAAACTTTGTTTAGGTACACGCGTTTTTAACTTTCTGGTTACCGCTTTCCCTGGACGCGATGATACTTTTTTCTCGGCAAGAGGCTTTAATTGAATGGTGTCGTCCGTTATTTGATCTTGCACCAACCGCTTACTTTCTATTCGACGTAATAGATCTATTCTATCTAGAGCTTGTTCCTCACGCTTATCTATTATTTCTACTAGTAAATCAACTGCTTCTTGCTTGTCTGGTTTTGGTACCTTTACTTTAAAGGCATGACTTTTTGCTGCTATCGGTCTGGCTCGTAAACTATCTAATAGAGAAGTGGCCATTATACATAAGTCGATACTTTATTAATATCTATTCAACGGATTTTTATCGCGATTGCTCACGCAAGGCCTGCTCACACGCTATTTGTTCTGCCTTTTTCTTTATTTTATGCGTACCTTCACCCATATACACTAATATATTTCCGTGACTATTTACATGGTGATGTATAGCTTCATAACTTCCCAAGTTATGATAAGGAACTGCCTTTTTTATATCCACTTCATGCAACAAAGCCCCTAAACACAAATATACACCCATATGATACCCTTCTTCCGCGTCATATCCAATCTCAATATATTCCGGTGTATTTTTAAACTCTTTTTGCAACTTTACTTGCAATAAATTCTTAAAATTATTGTCTTGCTGGATCAATTCTACCCAATTGATATGTTTTTCAAATATATTTTCTATAAACTTTTGTACCATCTGAAAGCCAGGACCCGTAACAAAAATCGTGGAAAACCAATCATCTTGATCCTTTACTTTGATTTTATTCATATCTAAAAATAAAGCTCCTATAAATGCTTCAAACAAACAACCCAACTTTTTTAAATTATGACGTATCTTTTTTTCTTCCGCATGTTTCGATATAATATACCATTTATGCAACCCCATTTCTAATGCTAATTTTCCTATGGCTTCGTTTTTTACCAATGCTATTTTCTTTTCAGTCATAAAACCCTCATTTTCTTTAGGAAAACGACGATACAAATAATATTTAGTCACCAGTTCCAATACACCGTCTCCTAAAAATTCTAAACGCTCGTTTGATTTTGTATGCAATGGCATGCAATCTACTGGTTTAGGCATAATCGTTATGTTCTGCTTTATATTTTCTAAATGAGGTCTCTTGGTATAGGAACGATGAATAAAGACACGTTTATACAATTCAAAAGTATGAATCAACGGGGGGAGTCCATACTGCGACAACAACCGCTTAATATCTCCTTCTTTTACTTCTACATTTAACGGATTATATGGATTAAAGACCAAATCATCCGTCTCGCTATTTTTTACTATATCATCATCGTTTAACACATTTTTTTGCGACATATCCTTTTATTAGATTTATTTATTTATATTCTTAAAATATTATCTTTTATCAATATATAATGGTTGTCGGACGTAATATGAGTGTTGCTCGAAACGCCAGTGGTTATACTGGTCTTATTAAAAATCGCCCCGTTCTTAGCCCATTGGGCGGAGGTCTTCAACCTGCTAGTTGGGTTACCCGAAGACAATATTCCCGCGCGGATGTGAAAAGTAATCTACGATTTCGTACTCATTTACCCGCATACACTAGTAAAAGTGAAAGTTTTGGCGGCGTAGGTGCTATGTATGTAGGTGGACATGCGTATAAACGTGGAGGATATGTTAAATAAAATCTTACCATATAGTATAAATGGTTAAAAATGGATACAGAAGTCACCGTGGACGATCTGCTATCGCAAGAAGCGCCATGACTGGAACTTATTCCGACAGATTTACCAATCGACCACAGGGAGGTGGGATTCAAACTAAATGGGGTTCGGCACCTACCGCAACGGGGTTTAATACCTTATATTATCGGATATCCCAATCCAAGGTATTTAAAACACCCACTAATTATCAATTTAAAACAGGATTCAATATGACCAATGTATCAGGAAGACGTTATACTTACAACTAAATCCATTTAAATAAACCAAAATAGTTTATCTAAATTATGAATATTATTGTAGATACCAGAGAAACAAACCTCCTTTCCCTACTAACATGCAACCAAGCAACATGCAACCAAGCAACAAGCAACATTACCAGCGAGAACCTTACAATCGGCGATATCCATTTATGTACCCCAGACAACAACCCTATTTTGATTTTTGAAAGAAAAACGGTC
>MDSY01083865.1_pt1 | contig 17151 bp, 11 predicted proteins | sample 811131 | NCBI WGS metagenome assembly MDSY01 (sample SAMN05326643, study PRJNA326480) | marine metagenome | isolation source: seawater | place: Atlantic Ocean: South West | collected 2010
AATAATCGCAAGTAACATTAAAACAGATCCTGCTAGTGTGTAGAGAAAGAATTTGAAGGTAGCATAAAGTCTGTTTTCTCCTCCCCAAATTCCAATTATTAAAAACATCGGAATTAAAACAGCTTCAAACAAAAGATAAAAAATCATTATGTCTAAACTACTAAAAACACCTAATAAAATTGATTCAAGTAAAAAAAAAGCAAAACAATAATTTTTTATTTGATTTTTTAATGATAAATTTCAGCATAATAATATACAAGTTGGGATGAGAAAAGCAGTTAATAAAACTAACATTAAACCTAAACCATCTAACCCAAAAATTATATTTATGTTAATTGAATTTAATCAATTATTTTTATATATAAATTGAAAATCCGAGACAGTTTGATCAAAAAAAAAGAGTAACAAAAAACAGAGGTTTAATATAATTAATGATCAAAATAATGAAAAACGCTGTATGATTTTGTGCTGAGTTTTGTCAATAAATGATAAAACAAAACAACCGATCAAAGGAGATAAAATAAGTGCTAATAACATCAGATATAAAATATAGCATTTTAAAATTTTCAAATTGAAAACCTAATAAAACATATTCGCGATTGGACTCGAACCAACAATTTTTTGATTAAAAATCAAACAATTTAACCATTAATTGACGCGAATTTTATCAATTTTAGTTTTGCTCAATAATGTAACATTTTTTCAAACAAAAATAGGAAGATATAAAAAATTAAATTTCTTTTAATTATTGTGCAAAAAAAGGATTCGAACCTTTCACTTCCTGCTGATGAAACAGATGAACAACCAAAATGCTCTTTTTTGCATTTAATAACAACAAAAAAAAATGAATTAAGCAAATCGAAGCGATTTTTCAAAACGACCTAAAAGCGGTACAATAATCAAAAAATAGGCAAAATAATAAATTGATGCAATTTGCCCGATTTCAATAAATGGTGATTCTGGTACTTGTTGGCCTAAATAACCTAAAATAAGGTAATCAGCTACCAGCAATCAGAAAAAGAATTTATGCAATGGTCGATATAATGACGATCGTACTTCCGACGTATTAACAGCTGGTAAAACTAACAAAATCAAAACAGCCGCAAATAAAGCTAAAACACCAAGTAATTTGTTAGGAATTGATCGTAAAATCGCATAAGCTGGTAAAAAGTACCATTCTGGCACAATATGTTCGGGCGTTACCATCGGATTTCCTGGAATGTAATTATCAGTATGGCCTAAATAATTTGGTGAAAAATAAATAAAGTAAGAAAAAAATAATAAAAATGCAACTAAACCAAGTGTATCTTTTATAAAAAAATACGGAAAAAAGCTGATTTTATCAGTCGTAGCTGCTAAACCTAGCGGGTTATTTGAACCGTCAAAATGAACGGCTGCCATATGAACAATAACGACTCCGGTGATTAGAAATGGAAGTAAATAATGTAAACTAAAAAATCTATTTAATGTAGCATTATCGACTGAAAACCCACCTCACAACAAAGTAACAATTTTATCACCAACAATCGGAAAGGCTGTAAAAAAATTAGTTATTACAGTTGCTGCTCAAAAGCTCATTTGGCCTCAAACTAACACGTAACCTAAAAATGCGGTGGCCATCATTAATAAAAGAATAATAACACCTAATGTTCAAACTAAACCACGAGGTTCGATGTATGAGCCATAATAAAGGCCACGCCCAATATGGATGTAAACAACAATAAAAAACATTGATGCGCCATTCGCGTGAATATAGCGTAATAATCAACCATTATTAACATCTCGCATTATATGTTCAGTACTTAAAAAGGCTAAATCAACGTGTGGCGTATAATGCATTGCTAAAAAAATACCGGAAATTAATTGGATTGATAAACACATACCAGCTAGAAAACCATAATTTCAAAATAATGATAAATTTGAAGGTGTTGGATATTCAATTAAATGGTCATTCACTAATTGAAGAATAGGATGTTTTTTTAATGATAAAATCATCAATAAAAATTAAATTAAATTTGTAACAAACGAATAAAAAAATTAAATTTAAACAACACTAAAAGCAATAACAGTTGCAAAATGTGAGACGAATTCAGGTTTTAAAAAAAAAGCTAGATTAAAAAACATTAATAAAGCAAGTATGCCGTCAGTATTTTTTTTTGCTGAATTAGCTAACCAAAACGAATTTTTGGAAAATTTTGTAAAAAAGAACATTTTAATCAATCTAATATAATAAAAACAGGCGATTGAACTAATAAAAATGATATAAAATGAAGAAAAATAGTAACCATTTGATACAGCCGTTAAAAGTACAAAAAATTTACTAAAAAAACCAGCCAATGGTGGAATACCAGCGATTGAAAATAAAATTAATGTAAAACTAATAGCAAATAAATAATTTTTTGAACCAAACGAGGTCCAATTTGCTAAATATTTTGGATTATTATTGGTTGAAATAGAAGCTAAAATTAGTAATGAAAACAATAAAATTGTCATTAATGCGTAAATCAAAATATAAGCTATTGTAGCTTTCGACGACTCAGCTGAATTACTTATAAAACCTAACAAAATAAAACCAGTATGAGCTATTGCAGAATAAGCAAATAATCGTTTTATTCGTTTTTGATAAATTGCTGAAAATGTTCCAATTGTAATTGATAATAGACTAGCAAATAACAACAATGTTTTTAGTATAACATGAAAATCAAATAATGATGAAAAAAATAATTTTATCAATATGCTAAACATAATAATTTTTGGTAATGCCGCAAAAAACATAGTTACGTTTAACATTGATCCATCATAGACGTCACATACTCACAAATGAAATGGTGCAGCACCAATTTTGAATAATAAAACAATAAACAAAAATAATAAACCAAAAAATAAGAAAGAATCTTGTTCCGTCGATGCTAATGAAAACAATAATTCAAATGAGGTTAATCCGAAATTCAAATAAATCAAAAATAAACCAAATAAAAGAAAACAAGAAATTAGAGCGCCAAAAATGAAATATTTCAAACCAGCTTCTGTTGAAAACTCTGAATTCCGGTTAAATGTTGCAATAATGTAAAATGTTAAACTTTGAAATTCAACTGCAATGTAAAAAAGCAAGAAGTCATCAGTAAAACACAAACAAATTCCACTTAATATAACGCAAATGAATAAAAAATCTAATTCAAATTTTGTGACACTTCGTGCTGCTTGAAAATCATAACTAACTAAAAAAACTAAAAGGAAAACAACAAAAAAAAGTAATTGAAAATTTTGCGAAAAAAAATAAAAGTTATTGCTAAAAACAAAGTCAGAACAAAATAAACAAAAAATCATAAAAAGCAAAAAAAAAGTTATTCCATTTGATGTTTTTAACAGTACTGGAAAAGCAAAGTTTGAGTTAGTTGAAAACCTAACTGAAAAACAAAGCGATGTTATTAAAAAAAAAGAAATTGTAAAAATAGTAGTATTAAAAAAAAATATATTATTGGTTAAATCAAATAATGCCATCAAATTGATATCAATTTTAGTTTTTCTTAATTAATTATGATATGAGGTAATATTCGTGAAAAATTAGAAAAAAGATAAAAAAAATTAAAAGCTAACGTTTAATGAGATTCGAACTCATATCGCTTGATTCGTAGCCAACAATTTTATCCAATTAAACTATAAACGCTTATAAAAAAGAAATTAGACGAAAAACATTACATTATGCGACTTATTGAATGTAAATTCAGTTGAATTACGTCACGGATTAAAACCAATTCGTGAATTTGATGTAAAAGTTTCGAAAACAACAAAAGCAAAAAAAAAGGTAGAAACAGTTGTTATAATTGAACCATAAGTTGCGATTGAATTTCATTCCGAATAAGCGTCCGGAAAATCTGGAATTCGACGAGGCATTCCAGCTAAACCTAAAAAATGCATAGGAAAAAAACATAAATTAACACCAATAAAAGTTGATCAAAAATGGATTTGACCTAAAACTTCGTCATATGTAACGCCCGTTATTTTTGAAATTCAGTAGTATCAACCAGCAAATATCGCAAAAACAGCACCCATTGATAATACATAATGAAAATGAGCAACAACATAATAAGTGTCGTGAAGCGCAATATCTATTCCTGAATTTGATAAAACTATTCCAGTTAACCCACCAAAAGTGAATAAAAAAATAAAACCATTTGCAAATAGCATCGGCGTGTTTAATACGATATTTCCACCGAACATTGTTGCAATTCAACTGAAAATCTTAATTCCAGTCGGAACAGCAATAACCATCGTAGCACTAGTAAAATAAGCACGCGTGTCAACATCTAAACCAACAGTAAACATATGATGCGCTCAAACGATAAAACCTAAAAATCCAATTGATAGCATAGCATAAATCATTCCTAAATTACCAAAAACAGCTTTTGATGAAAAATTAGAAACAATATGACTAATTATACCAAATGCTGGTAATATCAAAATATAAACTTCCGGATGCCCGAAAAATCAAAACAGATGCTGGTATAAAACAGGATCACCGCCACCATTTGGATCAAAAAAAGATGTATTAAAATTACGGTCAGTTAACAACATTGTTATCGCACCAGCTAAAACAGGTAATGATAATAATAACAAAAAAGCTGTAATATAAACCGCTCAAACAAATAATGGCGTTCGATTAGCTGACATTCCAGGAGCTCGCATATTTGTAATTGTAACAATAAAATTAATGGCGCCTAATATTGACGAAACACCAGCAAGATGTAATGAATAAATTGCACAATCAACTGCACCACCTGAATGTGCAAGAATTCCTGATAATGGAGGATAAACCGTTCATCCAGAACCAACTCCCGCTTCAACTAATGATGACGAAACTAATAAAAACAATGATGGTGGTAATAATCAAAAGCTAATATTATTTAATCTTGGAAATGACATATCACATGCGCCAATCAAAATCGGTACAAATCAATTACCAAACCCGCCAATTGCGGTTGGCATGACGAAAAAAAAAATCATGAGAAAAGCATGGCTAGTAACTAAAACATTGTACAATTGATAATTTCCTGACAAAAAAGTGTCACCAGCTTGGCTTAATTCAAAGCGCATAAACATTGAAACAACAAAGCCTAAAACACCTGAAAAAGCGCCAAATAAAAAATATAATGTTCCAATCGTTTTATGATTAGTTGAAAAAATTCAACGAATAATTCAAGCGTTTTCAAATAAAAACATCTTATTTGGTAGCTAAAAAAGTATGATAACTAAAAAACTCATATTATAGTTCAAAATCCAATAAAATTAAAACTTCCTAATTTTCAAAAATAGCTTTATAAACAACGGAAATTAAAAACAATTAATTGTAAAAAATTGTTGTCATTTGTGTTTTACTAATTATTGAAAAATTGAAATAACGAAATGCTTCAGTTTTTAATGATAATAAATTCAATTCCAGTTTAATTACTGGTAAACCCGATAAATTACTATCAATTGCTGAAATTTTACTGTTAAAATTCGAAATAAATGCTTTAGTTGAATCAATTAATAAATTAGATTCGGTCACTAAAGTAGACGAATTAGATTTAACTTCAATTTGAGCCAATTTTTGTTTACGAACTTTTAAAGTTGTTGCTAACGCAGGTAGTAAATAAAAAGTTAATGTTAAATAAAGGAAAATAAAACCAAAAAACACTCAAAATAATTGTGAAAAAAATGAAAAAATATCAAATTGTGGCATCATTTTTTATATAGTTAATCTCAATCGAGAGCTCCTTTTTTTCATTCATAATAAAAACCAACTGTTAATATAAACAAGAAAATTAACATAATATATAAGCCAGATATCGAAATAACGTCCAAACAAACTGAAAATGGAAATAAAAACGAAATTTCTAAATCAAAAATTAGGAATAAGATAGCAACAATGTAAAATTTTATGTCAAATTCAGCTCGTGAATCGGAAAATGGATTAAATCCGCATTCATAAGCTGAAAGCTTTTCAGCATCATCTAGTTTAGACGATAAAAAAAATGATAAAAAAAAAATAATTGATGCTAGAATAACGCTAATTGTAAAAAAAATTAAGATACTAAAATAATTTGTTAAAAACATCTAATGAAAAATTTATGGTTCCAACTTAAATTTTATTTAATTAGCTAAAAATATCAAAAACATTTTTTAGTTTAACTGTCAATTTAACGAGGATAATTGTGTTTTTACTAAAAAATTTAAAAATTGGAATCTTTGAAAGAGCAAGATTCGAACTTACATATTCATTTGAAAATAAAATTTACAATTTTACGGTTTAACCAATTCACCCATCTTTCAACAAAAAATAAATATATAAAAATAATCAAAAAAAATTAGTTACCACCTCAAAAATAGACAGCAACATACAAAAATAACCAAACAACATCAACAAAATGTCAATAAAATGCAGCAGCTTCAAATCCAAAATGATGTTGGATTGTAAAATGGTTAAGCATTAACCTAAACAAACAAACAGTTAAAAAAATAGTTCCGATTAAAACATGAAAACCATGAAAACCAGTTGCCATAAAAAAAGTAGAACCGTAAATACCGTCTGAAATAGTAAAACCGGCGGTAATATATTCAAATGCTTGCAAAGCAGTAAATAAAACAGCTAAAACAACAGTGAATACTAAGCCTAAAACAGCGTCAGTTTTTTTACCAGCCGTGATTGCATGGTGTGAATAAGTAACAGTTGCGCCCGAACATAACAATAAAAGTGTATTTAATAATGGAACTTCAATTGGATTGAAAACATCAATACCTTTTGGTGGTCAAATCGAGCCAATTTCAATAACAGGCGCTAATGCAGCTGCAAAAAAAGCTCAAAAAAAGGCAAAAAAAAACATAATTTCCGAAACAATAAATAGTAACATACCGTAACGTAAGCCTAATTGAACAATTCCAGTATGATTCCCTTCAAAAGTCGATTCACGAACAATATCACGTCATCAAACAAACATACATAATAAGACTGAACTAAGACCAAAAAAAGTTGTTTCAATGCCACCGGAATAGCCATGAAAAAATAAAACACTTCCAGTTGTTAAACATAACGCTGAAATTGAAGTTAAAAATGGTAAAATGCTTGGATCAACTAAATGAAAAGCGTGGCGTTGTGTTCAAAATGAATTCATCAAAAAAAAAAAAAGTAAAATTAAACTTAAAAAATTAGAAAATTCGAATTGAAAAATAAGACTAATTTTATTCCAACTTAATAATGTAACACTTTTATTATCAATAAAAAGTGTTTTCGTTTTGCCGGATTTGAACCAACTTAACTAAATTAGAAATTCAGCGCTTTTTCCAATTAAGCTAAAAACGGGGCATTGAAAGTTTTGTAAGCAATTCAAATTTTTAAACCACATGAGGCATATTTCGTTTTAAATGAAATAGCATCGAATAAAATTTTATTTGTTATTTGCGTTTTTTTTACATTACCGAAATTGATATTTATTGTTTGTGTTCGACCAGATTTAGTTTTTTTTCACCTGCCATTTAATTGCAATTTCAAGCCGCAAATATTTTTGTTGGTAATCCGAGTACGAACAATTTTTTGTTGAAATTCTGATCAAACCATTGATTCAGTAGTTAGTAAAGTAATTAGAAATTTTAAAATAGCAAATTGTAAACTGATATTAAAAAATCTATTTTTTTTTTTAACTGGCTTGGCTAATTGATGTTCAATGTACTGGCTAATTAAGGTAGGTCAGATTAGTATTGATTTGCTTTCATCAAATTTTAAAGCATAATTATTTTTAAACGAATCGATATGACAAAAATTCGAATTAAGCCAGGATAATCTAATATTTAATCGATTACTATTTTTTACCTTTTCTTGTAATATCGAATTCCTAATATTTTTTTCCGATTCGAAATTAAAATTTTCTGAATAATTTGTTTCAATTAGTTGTTTTAACGTTTTAATTTCACTTATTACACTGGATGATAAACAAAATTGTTTTGAATTCTTTTTTATATTGTTGTTATTTGAATAAAAGCCAAATTTTAATAAAAAAATTTTAAATAAACGTAATGTATCACGATTAGTATGAAATAAATTCGCATATTTTTTATAATCTTGTACAAACATTATTGTTTTTCAATTTAACCTATTTTTTAGTCGGAAATTGATTGAATTTAGTTTTTGTCCCATCAAATTAATATCAAACAGATAATGCAAGATTCGAACTCGCGATAACACAATGTTATATTTGCTTTCAAAGCAAACGGTATAAACCAACTCACCCAATTATCTTACTTATTTAGTTATTTTTTAATCAAAAATTAAGTCATAAAACTTATTAAACTGTCAATGATTTTAACATAGTAGTTTTTACGTTAAATAAATACGGGTTTAGACCAGTTTTACTAGCTAATGATATAGATTGTTTTGGACTAAAGATTAAAGGATACAACAATTGGTCAACACAATTTTTTTGAAACAATACTGTCAATTTATTATTAATAAGCATCAATTCGGTCAATTTAGATAAACTGGCCGAATTTACCATATTAATTTGATTTAATAATAAATTTTTTTTTGAAAATGTTAAAAAAACTAAAATCGAACATAACAAAATTTGAAATTTCGATTGAAAACCACGCGTAAAAAAAAAGGTTTGAAACTTAACAACTAACATTTTTTTTTTCGCCGAAAATGATATTAAAAAGTCTGACTCAAATTTATTAGCTCGTGCTGTAAAAGTTGAGAAAATTGATTCCGAAAAAGTATTATAACTAAAAAAAACAAATGAAAAAAAACAAAGTGCTAGTAAAATTTCTTCATTAAAAACAATAAATTCAACGGAACAAAATAAAACATAAAAAATGATAAAAACAATATAGTACGATGAAAACATCAAAAAAATTTAAAAACAACAAGAACACTTTTTTATTAAAAACTTAAAAGCTAGTTAATGGAATTGAACCATTATTTTTTGCTTACAAAACAAACACTTTCGCCAATTAAGTCAAACTAGCAGTAATAATTTTAATTCAGTAATGTAACATTTTTTCAAACAAAAATAAAGCAACAAACATTAATTTTCGTCATAAATTCAGTGGAGTTGGCATAACTGGATTCGAACCAATTATTTTAATATTATGAATATTATGTTTCAACCAATTAAACTTTACGCCAGTTTTAATTTAAAAAATTCGAGGCAATCGAATTGAACGATTACGCTATAAATAGCAATTGATTTTAAATCAATCGTGTCTACCATTTCACCAGCCTCGAAAAATTATAAGCTATTTTTGCAATTTTGGTTCAAATAAAAATGATAGCAAAAACGTATAAATAAATAAAAAAAAATTTATGTTAAAAATAAAGCTAATTTCAAATAACACTACTAAATAATAAAACAAAAATAAAGAAATAAAACTGATTATAAAAAAAACAACACGAAAAAAGAATCCATTGTTATAACTTGATAAATTAGATGACAAAAAATAAACAGCTGCTGAAAAACCGGTCGGACCAAATTTTTCAATTAACCCTTTATCTAACGATTGAAATGTCGAAAAATATCCAAAATTCATTAATTTAACCACAATAACTTCATTTATAATTTGATCAAAATGTCACTTTTTATTCAAAAAAGAATAAAAAATTTTATTTTTCATTTTCAAATTAAAAACTGCTGTTTTATTAGCATTAAAACAATTTATCAAAAATAGTGAAAGCAATGCCCCAAAAATTGTGAAAAAAAAAGGTATATTTTTAACTATAACGTGCAAAAATTCAGAATCAATCATATTAAAATTATGATAATTAGTATGTATTGAATTAAAATAAAATGAGCCTAAACCGATCATCAAATCACGCGTAATAAAACCATAAAAAATTGCACCAAATGCTAGCACAATTAGTGGTAAAACCATTTTAATCGGAGCGTCGTGAGCATTTTCAATGTAAAATTTATATGCATTCGTTTCATTAACAAAAGTTAGAAAAAAAAGACGAAAAGAATAAAATGACGTGCAAAATGCGGCAGAACAACCTAAATAATAACAAAAATTGCCAAAATCGTTATGTTTAGCAACCGCTATTTCTAAAATACAATCTTTTGAATAAAAACCGGTTAAAAAAGGCGTACCAACTAAAGCTAATGAACCGATTAAAATCATAATTGATGAAACTGGAAAAATATGTAATAAACCGCCCATTTTTCGAAGATCTTGCTCATCGCTTAAACCGTGAATGACACAACCAGCACTTAAAAATAGTAAAGCTTTAAAAACGGCGTGATTAGCCAAATGGAACATTGAAACTGAATAATGCGATAAGCCAGAAATGAAAATCATATAACCTAATTGACTACAAGTTGAGTAAGCAATAACTCGTTTTAGGTCATTTTGAAATAGGCCAGTTGAGGCTGCAATAAAAGAAGTCATTGCACCTATAATTGATACGATGAACAAAACTGATTCTGAATTTTCAAAAATAATTGAACATCGAATAATTAAAAACACACCAGCAACTACTAAAGTAGCAGCGTGAATTAACGCACTAACTGGTGTTGGACCTTCCATAGCGTCTGGTAGTCAAACGTGTAATGGTAATTGCGCAGACTTGCCAAGAACGCCTCAAAAAAGCAAAAAAGATATTATTGTTAATGCTTGAAATTCAAAGCAAAAAAAGGTAATAGTTTTATTCAAAACGCACGGAATTAGTGCAAAAATTGTAAAATAATCAACTGATTTGAATGTTAAAAAAGAAACGCAAATTCCTAATGCTAAGCCGATATCGCCAACACGATTTACTAACATTGCTTTAATTGCTGACTTACTTGCTTGAATTCTGGTATGCCAAAAACTAATTAACAAAAATGAAGCTAAACCTATTCCTTCCCAACCAAAAAACATTACAACTAAATTATCGGCAGTAACCAATAATAACATAAATCCAGTAAATAAAGATAAATAAGACATAAAACGAATTAAATGCGGATCACCGTTCATGTATTCAGTTGAATAAAGGTGAACGAACGACGAAACACCACAAACGACTATTAACATAGTAGTTGATAACGCATCAAAACAGAAACTTCAGTTAACAATTAACAATTCAGAATGAATTCATTCTGCTAAAAAAACATTGCAAGTCGAACCAAAAATTGCGGTTTCAAAAAAAGCAAATAAAGCTAAGATAAACGCACTAACAATAGCTGAAGTAGATAGGAAACAAGCACCAGCAGTGCCAATAAATCGACCAAATAAGATACAAGAAAAAAAACTTAAAAAAGGTAAAATTAAAATACAAAAATACATCAATTAAAGCTAATGATTAGTAAGATTAAATAAAAAAAGTTAAAAGCGAATCAAGAGTTAAAGGATTTGAACCCATAATTATGAAATTTGAAATTTCAGGTTTTACCAATTAAACTAAACTCCTTTTTTTAATAAAATAAAAAAATAGCATTTTTAAAATTAAAAACTTATTCGCGATTGGATTCGAACCAACAATGTTTTGATTAAAAACCAAACAATTTAACCATTAATTGATGCGAATTTTATCAATTTTAGTTTTGCTCAATAATGTAACATTTTTTCAAACAAAAAAAGTAAAATTAAAAATAATTGACAAGATAATAAGATTCGAACTTATAAGCTTCAACTCCCAAAATTGACGCACTACCAATTATGCTACATCTTGTTGACTATAAAATTTTCTAAAAAAAAGGCGAGTATTGAAATTTCACTTCGTTAGTGTAACATTTTTTCAATCAAAATTGATCATAAAACAACGATAACAAATTCATTTTGATTTAGTTACTAAAATATAAGTCGTTAAAATATATTAAAACGAATATTAACAATATTAACCAAAAAAAGCAAAGGTAACGTATATAATAAAACGTACATAATAATAGCGTATAAACCACAAAATGAAATAGTAGTAAATAGTAGTAAAATAGATGTTAGTGTGTTAAAAAAAATTAATAAAATAATGCTAAAAGCTTGTAAAAACCAAAACCATTTTTCAATTTAATGCTTCATTCGTATTAGCTCATAATTGCTAATCGCAATCATAATCTAATACAAATTCGCATTAAATCTCAGTTAAAAAAGATTAAAAAGATTAAAATAGTTAACGTATCACAATACCATTAAAATAAGTAAAATTAACGTATTACACTAATACTAAAAACAGTATTAACACCGTTACGCTATTAAACAACATTAAAATAAGCAAAACTAACCTAACAACTACGATAATTACTAACCTTGGCCTGATAGCTTTAGCTATCTTCACGCACCCACTGAATTCATAATAGTTCGTGATTGCGATTAGCAATTACGAGCTATAATATGAATGAACCGTTAGACCTGAGGTTTACTGCCGAAAACAAGTATTAGACTTGTTTGAGCAGTAAACCGAAAAAACTTAACAACTAGTAAAATTAGTAATAAAATTAATAATAACAATATTATCAATAATAGAGAAAAACCCTAATCAGTAATAGGGAAAACCCCTAAAAATCTGATAAAATTATATTATATATAATTTCATATAAATGAAATAAAAGTATAAAACCCCTAAATTGCAATATAATTTCGCTATGGTCCCCCGCAAATCTTATTCGGTTTGGTTGGTTTCTGATTTCATTACCAATTCGACTACAAGATTACTATCTTTATTTCCGGAAATAGTCGTTCCATTTTGTTTATGAGAAATTTCAAATCTTTTGATTTGACTTCAAAATGCGGTTTATAATTCTTAATTATTTTAATCATATTTTTTTTAAAAAATCATAAAATTTAACACTAATTTATATTTAAACTTATAAATAGATATTTTAATTAAGAATTAATCACTTGCTAACAATTATAATAGGCTAAAACCTAAACTACAAAACATGTGGTCTTTTATTTGCTCACAAAAAAAGATAAAAAAGTTGAAATGTATTCATATAGCTTTATACTTGTAACTCATTGTGATATATTTTTTTTAATTTATATCATCACCTTTCATTCATATTATTATTAAATTTTTGGAGTGCTTAATCCAAAATTTAAATTAGACGACATACCGGTGGCGGGCTTAATTTCACCGTTCCAATTGTTTTACCATTATTTACCCCCTCAAAACCTACCTGGTTGTAGGTTTAATCTTTGTGCAAATACTGTTCGTTTTTTTTTTAATCTCATAGTTTCAAAAGTAGCACTTTACTAAAAAAAAAAAAAAACGTGATTTATAAACACCATTGCAATATAACGTGCTGTTTTTTGGCTGTTATAGTCTTATTAGATGTCAAGCAAATTCATTTAAAATTTGTTGATCTTTTTAATACATTCAATGATCACGAATGATAGCTGATTTTATTCAATTTTTGACTTAAAAAAATTTAATTACTAATTAAAAATTCAACTAGTAAAGTCAACTATATTTTTCCAATCTTTTTTTTTTGTAAATAGTGAAAATTAAACAAAAAGATTGGAAAATTACAGGTATTAATCAAAACCGAAATTGGTCTAAAACCAATTATGATAATACAAAATGAATTTCTTCCTAATTTAAGATAGACGTTAACATTGCTTTTACGCAATGAAAACTAAAATTGTAAGTTTTGTTAACAACATCACGATTTTGGTTATAAAAAATCGATCTAACTAATTAGCAGCTTAAAATGCTATGCAATAATGCCTCCAAATTTTTTGTTGAAATTAATATGAAAGTATCTGATTTTGTAAACGTTTCTGATTATTTACTAGCCATTTCTCACGATTACCATTTTTTATTTAGTAATTGACCAGAGCTAGTAAACCTACTTAAAAATCGACCAAAATAGTCTCCCATATAAAATCTTGTAACAAAAAATCGAAGAATAAATCTTTTCAATTGAAAAGTTGTTCAATATGTCCATAATATGAAAAAAAAGGTGACTTTCCTTGATGTTACCTTATATTTAACTATATCACAAAATCATCCATATGAATCGACTTAATTTTTGAAAAAATAATTAAGTTTTTTCACGGCTAATTAGGTTTGAACTAATTAGAAAATTTTATATAAAAGTTAATCCTATCTACTGAATTGAAACCGGAGCAGTAGTTAATTGAAAATTTTCATTGTTTAGTTTGACAATTTCGTTAAAAACACTATTTATCTTATTTAACTGATTTGTTCCAAATCAATGAATTAATTTTTAGGCAAAAAACGGATTCGAACCATTTTCATTTAAATTTTTGATAAAATTACTGGAATCAATAAGAACACAATAATATATCAATTTTAAAAAGAAGCAACCTATGTGCTTTTACTAATAAAAATGAATATAAAATTAAAACTTTTTGTTTTTTATTTAATAGTGTAACATTCTTACAAACAAAAATAAAAAAAAATTGGTTACTACTTTTTTTTTCGAAATTCCAGAATATGATCAATCTCCAATAATAGCCAATCTTTTTTGAAATCCAAGCTCAACTTAGCTTTATTTTTAAAATAACAAACCGAGTTTCGACGATTATTAAAACGCACTAAATGTCAAGCAAATTCATTAAAAATTCCGTCATTCATTGAATCACCTAGTAACTCCTGGAAACGCGCTTTGAAACGTTTAGCAAATGACGGCATTTTGGTCACAACAAGTAATTTTGGCTTGCTGTTAAAACCCTCAATTGCAACGATTACGTAATCGGCTTGAATTAACTTATTATTTACGACGTCAACTTTGCCTATTTTGAGGAGATGATAGTCTTTAGATTGAACTAAAACAGTTCATTTGGGATTAGGCTCAAACGGTTCATTATCACCTCTTACTATTTCATCTATTTCTGAAAAACTTAAAAATTTTTCAGTTTCTTCGTTTCTTGCTAAATATCAGCGTGTTAAATCAATTTCATCACAAAAATTAATTATTTCATGAGCCATTTCGGTCAATGCTCTGATGAAAGCTAAATGACCATCTTTACCTAATTTTTCAGTAAAAAAAGTCACAGCTTCCAGATTGAATCCATCCTCAAAATTTACACTTTTTCAAAAAAAAGCATCATAAATAAATTTAGCTAAACTATCTGCTGTTCGGAAACTAGCAGTTTTAGCTTTTTTAACTAACTTTTCATTTTGAAAAGCGACATATTTTATGCCCAAACCAGGACCCATCTAAAAGAAAAAAGAGTAAAATTAAACTTAATAATGTAATATTTTTTCAAACAAAAATAAAAAAATGAAAAAATGAAAAAATAAAAAAACAAATAGAGAAACAAGAAAAAAAGAAATTGGTTAATGCTAGTTATTTTTAAATCAAACAATTTAACCATTAATTGATGCGAATTTTATCAATTTTAGTTTTGTTCAATAGTGTAACATTTTTTTAATTAAAAATAAAACAAAAAAAATAATAGCTTAAATTGGAAATAATTGGATTTGAACCAATAACCTTTTGTTTGCAAAACAAACGCTCAACCAATTGAGCTATACTCCTTTTTTTTAATTGGTAAAAAAATTTTATTCCAGCCGCAAATTCCTTTACAACTACTTTGTTACAACTTTTTTAAAATCACAAATGTCAGCTTCACTTTATTAGATAAAACATCTTTTTTTAAATTTAAATGAAAAATCCAACTAGTTTAAGCTAAAACTTATTCTTTTAAAGTGATGGGCGATAAGTACAAAAAAAATTTAATATTTCACGCTAACATTCTTGTTTAGCATTACTATTCATTCTGGCTTAATAAAATTAAGTTACAAATTTTAATTCGAAATGCGAAATTATTTTCAGTTTGGCTTCAATTTTTTTAAAAAAGCTACTTTTTGTTTTTTTCATTATATTACATTTTGGAGCCCTAAACATATAAGTCATAATGATTTAGACGTGATTCAATATTTCAATTACCGTTTTGGCATTGTTATTCATATTGTGCTTAATTATATTAAAAATAAATTAATAGCAAAAATGAAATAGTGTTTCGATCTTTTTTGGAATTAACCAAACGATTCACAGCAAGATCTGCCGACAACCATGCAACATTTGTAAATTGGTAAATTTAATAAATAATAAAAAACTAAAATTTTCAATTTATGCAAGAAAAGGTAAGGTTTGCGCGAATTGTCGAATTAACCAACATAATCCACGAATTGTATTTTTTCTCGTCTAGTTTTTTAAATTTAAGTCTTGCGACTTTAATATTCAGGTGAATTTTTTTGTTTTCACTATTTAGTTCATAATTTAAAACTAAAAAAAATCAGCGTTGATGGCTTAAACTAAGTGAGTACCTAATTCACGTTGCTAATTAAGCTTTAGCGTGCTCAAAAAATGTATAAAATAATAGATTTCTTAATGTAATAAAAACAGAAAAAAATATTATTTTCAGTTAGTTGAAAACTATTTTCATAGTTGGTGTTCCAAATAAAATAAGCACATTTTATCGTTATTTTTATTTATTCCATTTTCGTTCTAACTACATTCATTTGAAATAAAACTAAATAATTAGCAATTACTAATTTTTCATTTATAAATTTCAAATTTTTTTACAGCAATTTAAACCTAGTCTTTCTGTTTAACGCTTATTTTTCACGTATTACCGAGACTTCTGGCACGTGATTTGACAAAATTAAATAAATAAAAATCAGTTTTTTTTACATTACGTTTTTAGCAAAAAAATTGTGACAAACATTCAAATTAACTGAATCAAACGTTTGTTCATTGTTCAATATTCTTAACTGCGATTTATTAAAAATTTAGTTGTTGTTTCAGAACTAATCAGATAGGTCTTTCATTTAAATCTATTAAAGATTTTTGACAATATAAATTTTCGCTTATATTTATGTCATAATCTTTTAAAATATTTTCATTACATTTAATTCAAAAATGTAAGGATAAACTTATTTTATTTTACTCTGCTTTCACCCTATTTTTTTAAAAATAAGATTAGCATGTCAAAATTATTTGAGAGCGTTCCAACTGAGCCAAAACAAAACTCACTAATTTTACAAAACAAAAACAAAATCCTATTTATTTTATAAACAATTTCAAATTTTTTTATCATTTTTTTAAATAAAACAAAAAATAATATATTTTTTCTACTTTAATAGTGTAACAATTTTATTATCAATTCATAAAGTTGAGATTCGAACTCAAAATTTTACCAACTTAGCTTTATGAGGTTATCCAATTAAAGTTAAATAAA
>MDSY01063858.1_pt1 | contig 17150 bp, 15 predicted proteins | sample 811131 | NCBI WGS metagenome assembly MDSY01 (sample SAMN05326643, study PRJNA326480) | marine metagenome | isolation source: seawater | place: Atlantic Ocean: South West | collected 2010
GGAATAGGGCCACAGAGACGAGCGTATTTAGTTACGGTGAAACGCGGTAACCTCCACTCGGAGCAAGGCCAAATAGGGTAGTGTTGACATGGCTCATGTTGCTACCGGGTAGGCCGCTTGAGTAGGTAAGCAATTACATACCCAGATGAATGACTGTCCAAGACAGAACCCGGCTTATCGGTCAACTTAAACTAATTTCTAACTAATTGATGAATAAAGAAAAAAACTAAAAAGTGCTTGCAAAGCACTTTTTTTTTAAATATAGTGTACCTGAAAGGGAAAAAGTGGTTTTTTGTGGGAAATTATTAAACGATACTAAGGGCGTTCAGTAATTTCCCATCTTTTTAGGTACATATTATGTTTAAAGGAGCAACACTTCTAAATATTGATGGTAAGAATAGGTTGGCAATTCCAACAAAATATCGTGAGGAATTATTAACTGGTTCTTTAGTATTAACTGCGCATCCTCATGGCTGCCTTCTTCTGTATCCAATTGCCGCATGGAGACCTATTCAAGAAAAAGTAATGCAACTTTCTAGTTTTGATAAAAAATCAAGTGGATTGCAAAGATTATTAGTTGGGTATGCAGAGGACTTATCCTCTGACAGTGCCGGGAGGTTATTAATTTCTTCTGAGTTAAGAGATTATGCATCTATTAAAAGAACTTTGATGTTCGTTGGACAAGGAAGTCATTTTGAGTTGTGGAGCGAAGAGGCTTGGCTTAAACAAATTAAACAAATAAAAATAAATGATCGAGGAGAGCTACCTGCTGAGTTAGGAGGTTTTTCCTTATGATAAATAATTCACACATACCTGTATTACTAGAAGAAGCTATTGAAGGTTTGAATATTAAACCAAATGGTACTTATTTAGATTGTACTTATGGGAGAGGTGGGCACTCTCGAGAAATATTAAATAATCTTGGAATAAATGGACGTTTAATTGCAATTGATAAAGATCTTGATGCAGTCAATGAAGCTAAAAAAATTAAAGATAAAAGGTTTGAAATTGAACATTGTTCATTTACAGATATTGAGCTCATTTTAGAAAAAAAAAAAATTAAACAACTAGATGGAGTTTTAATGGATTTAGGTATCTCTTCACCACAAATTGATAAGTCAGCTAGAGGTTTTAGTTTTCAATCTGATGGCCCGTTAGATATGAGAATGAATCAGTCTCAAAGTATTACAGCGGCAGATATTATAAATAATTATGAACCAAAAGATTTGATTAATGCAATTAAGCTTTATGGAGAAGAAAGATTTGCAAGACAAATTGTAAAAAATATTGTAAAGCACAGGGAAGAAGTGGGACCAATTTTAAGAACTATGGAGTTTGCAGAAATAGTCAAAACCTCAATCCCAAAAAAAGAAATAGGTCCTAAGAACCCAGCAACAAAAACATTCCAAGCTCTAAGAATAATGGTTAATAGAGAAATTGATGAAGTTGAGGAAATGTTGCCTTTAGCTTTTAAGTACTTAAAGATTTATGGAAGATTAGTTGTGATTAGCTTTCATTCCCTTGAAGATAGGGCAGTAAAAAATTATGCAAAATTTAAACTTAAAACAGATATTATTCCTAAATATATCCCAATAAAAGCCTCTGATATACAAGAATCACCATTAAAAATTATTGGAAGACTTGTAACTCCATCCATATTTGAGTCACAAGAAAATCCAAGATCAAGAAGTGCAAAACTAAGAATATTTGAAAAGGTTTTAGAGTCTTCATGAAATTAAATCTCATATTATTTTGTATTTTAATTATTTTTGCTTTAGCAAAGGTGAATGCTCAGCATCAATACCGTCAAAGCTACTTATTACTTGAACAAGAAAAGAGGCTAACAGTAGAACTAAAGGATGAAAAAACTAAGCTACAAATTGAGGAGTCGAGTAAATCTGGAAATGCTCGAATAAAGAAGGTTTCAAAAAAACAGCTAGGAATGGAATTGCCAAATAAATTTCAGAAAAGGGTGATTAGTAGATGAAGCATGGAATTAAAAATAGGTACGAATTTTTTGAATTATCAAAAATAAGAAGACGTTTAGTTCTTTTGATAATTCTTTCTATTTTTGGCGCATTATTTGGTCGAGCATTTTATGTGCAGGTAATAAAAAAAGATTATTATCAGTTTAAGGGGTTTCAAAGTAGTAATAAGAAAATAGATTTACCGGCTTATAGAGGAAAAATATATGATCGACAAGGTAAGGTTTTAGCGGCAAGTGCACCAGTAAACTCCATTACAGTTTATCTTCCTGTATTAAATAAAGAAATGTATGGAAAAGACAATAATAAAAAAATACTCAAAGTAAAGTTGTTGAAGTTAGCTAAATTATTAAAGATTAAGTTTTCAGATTTAGATAAAAAGCTTAAAAAAAAGAAGCGTGGTGAGATTATTTTAAAAAGACAGCTTGATCCAAAAACTGCTTCAAAAGTAATGGCTTTAAATATAAATGGAGTAACGACAAAAAAAACATATAAAAGATACTACCCTAATGACATATTTTCAGCCCATGCGGTTGGGTTGGCGACTCCAGATGGAATTGGTAAAGAAGGCATTGAGAAATTTATGAATAAAAAGTTAGCAGGTAAAGGTGGATCAAAAAAAGTTATTTGGGATAGAAAAGGAAGAACTGTTGGCGGATTGGGAGAAGTGGTTGTTCCTGTTGATGGTAAGGATATCCATTTAACTATTGACAGTCGGTTACAGGAAAAAATGTATGGATCTTTAAAAAAAGCGGTAGACAAGCATGAGGCAAAATCTGGGTCAGCAATTTTAATTGATGCTGTAACTGGTGAGGTAGTAGCTATATCAAACTTTCCTTCTTATGACCCCAATCATTTAACTAAAAATCAACAACAATTTGTTAAGAATAAAGCCTTATTAGATGTTTATGAGCCAGGCTCAACCATAAAACCTATAAGTATTGCATTAGCCTTTGAAAAAAATCTTATTAATGAAAAAATGAAATTTGATACAAAAGATGGTAAAAGAAAAATAGGAAGAAGAACAATAACCGATCATCATCCTCATGGTGTTATGACTGCAGCCCAGATAGTTCAAAAATCATCTAATGTTGGAGCTACTATGATTGGCGATAAAATAAAATATTCTGATTTGTGGGATATTTATCATAATTTTGGTTTTGGCTCAAAGACGGGGATTGAGTTCCCTGGGGAAACCAAAGGAATTCTTAAGGGTCATGAGTCTTGGAAAGAGATTGAATTTTATACGCAAACCTATGGCTATGGATTAAATGGGAGTTTAGCCCAAACTGTAAGAGCCTACACTCCTTTTGCAAACGAAGGAGAGCTTAAACCATTAACTATAATAAAAAATGATGAGCCTATTATTGGTAAAAAGGTATTATCGAAGAAGACTAGTAATAGAATGCTAAGGCTTTTAGAAGGTGTTATATCAATTGATGGGACAGCACCTGAGGCTAAGATTCCAGGATATCGTATTGCAGGAAAAACAGGAACAGCCAGAGGCTATGATAAAGGGTATGATGGAACTCATATGGCTTCTTTTGTAGGTATAGCTCCAGTGTCAACTCCAAAGTTTATTATGGGTGTAATGATTCATGCTCCAACGAAAGGAGGAATATTTGGTGGAGTGATGGCGGCTCCAGTATTTAAAGAAGTAATGACTGAGGCTCTTAAGTTGTATTCAGTGCCTCAGGATGGTTTATCTAAAGTTTATGACGGGATTATTGCAAATAAGGCCTTATGAGCGACAAATTAAATTTTTTTTTTAGTAATTATGATAGCTTGACAACGAGTAGTAACAATCTTGAAAAAAATTCTATATTTGTGGCTTACCCAGGGGAAAAAACAGATGGTAGAGATTATATTCCACAGGCAATTCAAAATGGGGCTAGTGCTGTTCTTTATGACCCAATAGATTATCATTGGGATAAAAAATATAACACACCACATTTAGCCCTTGAGAATCTTGGACGGAACTTATCAAAAATAGCTAGCGATTTCTATAGGCAACCTTCTAAAAAAATTAATATAACGGGCATAACGGGAACGAATGGTAAAACGTCTTGTGCATATTGGCTTACAAATTGTTTAAATGCACTTAAAAGTAAAACTGGCTTTATTGGAACTATGGGTTATGGAAATTTATCCAAATTGACATCTTTATCAAATACAACCCCCGGCGCAATTCATTCTCAGCAAATAATTAACGAGTTAAATCACAAATCATACAAAAATATAGTTATGGAAATTTCTTCTCATGGGATTTCTCAAGGAAGAGTTTCGGCGATAGATTTTAATATTAAGCTATTTACCAATCTTACGAGAGATCATTTAGATTATCACAAGACAATTGAAAAATATGAAGAAGTGAAGTCTAACTTTATACTTGATTCAATAAAAAATGTAATTGTAGTCAATGTCGATGATGCAGTTGGAAAAAATATCTATAGTAAAAGAGGCGCCCATTTAAAGAATATTTCTTACGCTATCGATAATGATGCAACTTTGAGAGCAGTAAATATTAGGTATTTTAAAGATTCGACTAAATTTAATCTTTTATATAACAATGAATCTTCATTAGTCAATATTCCAATTATAGGAAAATTTAATATTTATAATATATTAGGTGTAATCGGGTGCTTAATTTCAATGAATTATAAAGTTAATAAAATAATTGAAAGTTTACATTTTTTAGGAGTTGTACCTGGAAGGTTAGAGTTTATAAATAAAGAATCATCGAAACCTGTTGTAATTGACTATGCCCACACACCAGCTGCTCTAGAGAGCGCGCTATTAAGCTTAAAAAAATTAAATCCAAATAGAGTTATTTTAGTATTTGGGTGCGGAGGAAACAGAGACCAAGGTAAACGAAAGGATATGGCTAAAGTAGCAAATAATCTTGCTGATTTTGTAGTAGTGACTTCTGATAATCCAAGACATGAAGAACCAAAAAAAATAATTCAAGACATTAGCAGACATTTAGAAGTTGAATACGTCAATATTGAAGATAGAGGCGAGGCAATTAAATATGCAATTAATGACGCAAAAAGTAATGATTATATTTTAATTGCAGGTAAAGGGCATGAAGAATACCAAGAGATTATGGGTCAAAAAATAGAATTTTCAGATAAAAAATTCACTCAAAAATATATATCAGAATTAGCAGGAGAGAGTGATTAAACTGACCTTAAAAGAGATTATTGAGATTGTTGACGGAAAATTCAGCGGTCAAGAAAAGTCATTAGAAATAAATATTTCTTCAATATCAATTGACTCTAGAACAATAAATAAAAACGATTTATTCATTGCTATCGAGGGAAATAATTTTGATGGAAATAATTTCGTCAATGAAGCTATGAAAAATGGAGCTAATTTTTCGATTGTATCAGATCCTAAAATTAACTATGAAGGGACAATTTTAGTTGAGAATGGTAAAAAATCTCTTATAAGTATTGCGTCCTTTATTAGAGAAAATTCTCAACCTAAGGTTATTGCAATAACAGGGAGTAATGGAAAAACTACAACAAAAGAAATCATTGTTAGTATTTTAAAGAATCATTCAGATAAAGAGAAAGTATTATTTACCAAGGGAAATTTTAACAACAATATTGGCTTGCCTTTAACGCTCGTAAATTTAAACGAATCTCATAAGTATGCCGTTTTAGAGTTAGGCATGAATCATGCTGGTGAAATTGCGAAACTATCTAAGATTGCACGGCCACATATAGCAGTAATTACAAATATTGGAGAAGCGCATATTGAAAACTTTAGGTCGAAAGATAATATTGCTGAAGCTAAAAAAGAAATTTTAAGTCATTCGAACCAACTTGAGTTCGCTGTCCTTCCTAGGGACGATGATTATTTTAAATTTTTAGCAAAAGGAAAGGATAGTATTAATCAATTAACATTCGGTCTTTCAGAAGATTCAACAATAAGCTATAAGATTTTAGAAAATAGCAAAATTAAAATTATTACTCCAAAAGAAAGTTTTGATGTAAATATAAAATTATTAGGCACTCATAATTTACAGAATGTGCTGGCTGCATGTGCTTGCTGTTATGCTTTAGATATTCCTAGTAATTCAATAAGAGAAGGAATTGAGCTAATCAGACCTTTTCCTGGAAGACTTGAAACTACAAGTGCTTTTAATGGAGCAAAAATAATTGATGATAGTTATAATGCTAACCCAAGCTCAATGAAAGAAGCTATAGATGTTTTATTTTTAATGAAAGGAACTAGGATATTAGTTATTGGAGATATGGCAGAACTTGGAAGCGAAACAAATAAATATCACCAGGAATTAGGTGATTATATTCGTTCATCCCAAATAGATTTTACTTTAGCTATTGGAAGACATACAAAAATAACTATGCAACAATTAGGTAAAGAAGAATTTTGGTTTGATTCTAAAGATGCTCTATTAAGAAAATTATTTAAAATAATAGATCCTAAATCAACCGTATTAGTTAAAGGCTCTCGTTTTATGAAAATGGAAGATATTGTAAGTAAATTAAGGACAGGAAAATAAATTATGTTATTTGAATTTTTTAAATGGCTTTCTGCGGATTTTACTGCATTTAATGTATTTAATTATTTATCTTTGAGGGCCGTATTGGCGGTTATTACATCTTTATTGATCTCATTTACTTTTGGAAATTGGTATATCAAAATGTTAGGAGAAAAAAGTTTTGGTCAATATGTTAGAAAAGATGGTCCTACTACTCATTTAAACAAGATGGGTACTCCTACAATGGGGGGTGGCTTGATATTAATCTCTATTCTAGTTTCAACTTTACTTTGGGCTGATCTTGGAAATAAATATATTTGGGTTTTGATGATTGTATCTGCTGGTTTTGGTGGCATAGGATTAATAGATGACTATAACAAGATTACCAAAAAACAGGCAGATGGCTTGAGCGCAATAAGTAAGTATTTATTACAATCAATCTTGGGATTCGGGGTAGCAATTTATCTATTTTTTAATGCAACCACGCCCCAGGAAACTTCTTTATTAATTCCATTTTTTAAAGATTTAAGTATTCCATTGGGAGCCTTTGGTTTTATATTACTAACTTACATCGTTGTTGTAGGAAGTAGTAATGCTGTTAATTTAACTGATGGTCTTGATGGGTTAGCAATAATGCCAGCAGTTATGGTTGCAAGCGCATTAGGCTTATTTGCGTACCTTGGAGGCAATATAATTTTTTCTGCTTATTTAGGTATTCCTTATATAGAGGGTGCAGGTGAGATAACAATATTTTGTGCTGGGCTAGCTGGCGCAGGTTTGGGTTTCTTATGGTTTAATGCCTACCCTGCGGAAGTATTTATGGGTGACCTTGGTTCACTGTCGATTGGTGCGGCTATTGGGACCTTGGCAGTTATTGTTAGACAGGAAATAGTATTATTCATTATGGCAGGAATTTTTGTTGTTGAAACAGTATCTGTTGTTTTACAGGTGGGTTATTTTAGATACACTAAGAAAAGATTTGGGAAGGGACAACGTATTTTTTTAATGGCTCCACTTCATCATCACTACGAAAAAAAAGGCTGGAAGGAAACACAGGTTGTTGTGAGATTTTGGATCATCACAATGATGCTTGTTCTTATTGGATTAACAAGTCTTAAAATTCGTTAATGAGGAGATCAGAAACACCCTCTGATTGCATTATCGATGATCAAATTTCAAATGTACTAATAGTTGGTCTTGGAAAATCTGGTTTATCAAGTGCGAAATATTTAACAAAGTATAAAAATTATTCTGGCAACTCTATTAAGGTGAGTATCTATGATAAATTTAAACCAATTAAAGATCAGAAAAAATTATTGCATGGCATCGAGATAGAGAATTTTTATACAGGGGAGATGATAGATAAGTTTTATGAGGGAAAAACTCATATCTTATTAAGTCCTGGGATTAACCCAAAAGAGATAGGGGCATATCTTAAGCATTGTAAGTTAATCAATGATATCTCATTATTTTTAGAACATCTAACAAACATCTCCCATCATAATTCTGCCTTAAGGACTATTGGGATTACTGGAACAAATGGAAAAACAACAACCTGCTCTCTAGTTGAGCATCTATTCTTAAAAGCAGGTTATAGAACAAAATTAGCAGGTAATATTGGTATCTCTCCTCTTGATTTAATAGTTGAAATTAATGAGCTTGATATTATAATTCTCGAATTATCAAGCTTTCAATTGTGGCCCTTCAAAAAGCAAGGATTTTCAAACAAACTTGATGTTGGTATATTTTTAAATTTTTCTGAAGATCATTTAAATATACATAGTAATTTGTTAGATTATTTTCAATCAAAACTAACTTTATTACATTCTAGTAAGAGAACAGTCGTGAGCCAAAGCTTAAATAAAATTCCTTCCAAGTTTAATGATGTTTCTTTTGGTAAAACACAAGCTCGAAGACCATCTGAGTTGAATTACAAGTTTGATAAAATTAAGGCAAAGAAATTTATTGTTGATGATAAAGGTTTTAAGGTCTCGATTGGTTGTCTCAAGCTACCTGGTGAACATAATCAATTAAATGTCATGGCAGCAATTGCATCTTTTAGATGTTTAGATGATTCTTTTGAAAAATTTGAAGAAGCATTAGCCTGTTTTAGAGGAATACCTCATCGTTTAGAGTGGGTAAAAAATATCAATGGAATAGATTTTTATAATGATTCAAAAGCGACTAACGTTGCATCTACTATTGCGGGCTTAGAAAGTTTTAGAAAAAAAAATATATTTCTAATTGCAGGAGGGGATAGTAAAAGTCAGTCTCTGTCTCCATTAAAAAAATATTTTGAAAAAAATGCTATAAATTTATTACTAATTGGCTGTGATGCAGAGTTACTCATGGAATCATTTAAATCAATTAGTTTTTTAAAAATTACAATGTGTAATAGTATGAAAGAAGCATTAGTGCATGCATTTAAACAGGCGAAGAAAGGAGATATTATTTTACTATCTCCAGCATGTGCAAGTTATGATATGTATCAAAACTATATTGAGCGGGGCGATGACTTTAAACAATTAGTTGAAGCGTTATAAAAAATGAAAATCTTTACATCACAAACTAATTATAACTTACCTACATGTGACTATAACCTTATTTGGGCAACATTAGCCCTCTTGGGGATTGGTCTAGTAATGGTTTATTCATCTTCTATAGCGTTGGCAGCGGCGAGCTCTGTTCTTGATCACCAAAGCCATCACTATCTTTTAAGGCAGGCAATCTTCATATCAATTGGTTTTTTTGCTGGATATATTTGTTTTTTAATTCCCATATATTTCTGGCAGAAAATTGCACCTATATTATTTATTGTAGGAATAATTTTATTAATCATAGTTCTTATCCCAGGAATTGGGAAAGAGTACGGAGGTAGTCAAAGATGGATCCCCTTGGGAATAATTAACTTTCAGCCCTCGGAATTAGTTAAACTATTTTCAGTTATGTATGTTTCAGATTATGTATTGAGAAAATCAAAACAAATAAGAACTATTGTTAAGGGATTCTTACCAATTCTTGCTGTGATTGTTTTAACCGGCTACCTATTACTGCAGCAACCTGATTTTGGAGCATCAGCTGTTATTGTAGGAACAGCATTAGGCATACTTTTTTTAGGTGGATTAACTTACAAGATATTCATAAGCTTGATATTTTTAGCACCCCCAATCATTTACTATTTAATAACAAGTGCTGCATATCGACTTGTTAGGTGGCAAGTATTTTTAAATCCTTATGAAGATAGATTTGGAAGTGGTTGGCAGCTTACCAATTCACTTCAAGCATTGGGTAGAGGAGAAATATTTGGTTCTGGATTAGGTGCAAGTATCGCAAAGCTTCACTATTTACCAGAACCTCATACTGATCATATAGTGGCTGTAATTGGAGAAGAGTTTGGCTTATTTGGCGTTGCAATTATTATTATGTTATTTGGTTACTTGGTGGTAAGAATGTTTGGAATTGCCAAAGAATCAATTCAAAATAAGAAACACTTTTCTTCATTAATGTCTCAAGGCGTTGCAATATGGTTTGCGATCCAAGGAATAATTAATATAGGATCAGCTATTGGGTTCATTCCTCCCAAAGGAATTACATTGCCATTAGTCTCATACGGTGGAACTGGAATGTTAGTTAATATGGTAGCTATTGCAATTATATTAAGAATTGACCACGACAATAGAAAAAACATGAGAGGACAGTCGTATAAAATCTAAAAATATAATGATTGCAGCAGCAGGTACTGGAGGGCATATATACCCAGGCATAGCAATTGCAGAGGTTTTTGAAAAAAATGGGTTCAGTATTTTTTGGCTGGGTACTTCCTATGGAATGGAGAATAATTTACTTGATTTAAAAAAAATTAAGTTATTCCATCTATCAATAGAAGGAATAAGAGGAAAGGGATTTTGGGCTTGGTCCAAATTACCTATTATTCTTATTCATTCTTTTTTTCAAGCCTTAGATGCAATCAGAAAGACTAAACCTGTGGCAGTAATATTAATGGGTGGTTATATTTCAATGCCTGTAGCATTAGCTGCAAAATTTTTAAAAATAAAAGTAATTATTCATGAGCAAAATGCTATCCCAGGTTTTACAAATAAAACTCTATCTAAAATAGCAACCAAAACCTTTTGTGCTTTTCCAAACAGCTTAAAAAATGCAACCGTGATTGGAAATCCAATAAGGGCAAAAATAAATAACGTCCTTAAGCCAAACGCAAGATTTATTAATCGAAAAGGGCCACTTAGAGTTTTAGTAATAGGAGGAAGTCTAGGAGCTAATTTTTTTAATAAAAATCTACCTAATTTGTTTAAATTAATGAGTAAGGTGAAGAGAATATCTGTTGTCCATCAGTCTGGAGTAAAAAATTACAAGCCATTAAATAAAAATTATGGAAAAGTTGACTTTCCTTTGAAGGTCGTAAAGTTTGTATACGATATAGAAAAAAAATATGATTGGGCTGACTTAGTTATTGCAAGGTCAGGAGCTCTAACGGTATCAGAGTTATCTAAAGCTGGAGTTGCAAGTATATTAGTGCCATATCCCTTTGCAGTAGATAATCACCAGTATTTTAATGCAAGAATATTAGAAGAAAGAAATGCAGCGATTATTATTGATCAATCAGAGGGCGTAGATAAACTGTTTGAAGTGCTAAAAAAATTTGATAGAAAAAAATGTAGACTAATGGCACTTAATGCTAAGCATAATTTAGAGCAAGAACCTAGTAATGAAATTTTTAAATTTTGCAATCTAATAAATGAAAAATAAAATAAAAAAAATACATTTTGTAGGAATTGGTGGCTCAGGTATGAGTGGTATAGCAGAAGTTATGCATACATTAGGATTTAAAGTTACGGGGTCTGATACAACAGAATCAACTTCGGTAAAGTATTTAAAGAAAATTGGAATTAAGATATTTAATAAACATACGGCGTCAAATATTAAAGGAGTAAATGTATTAGTTATTTCAAGTGCAATAACAAATCAAAATATAGAATTTAAAACTGCCCTAGATAATAAAATTCCCATCATACCAAGGGCAGAAATGTTATCTGAATTAATGAGATTTAAGAAAGGTATTGCGGTTGCAGGGACGCATGGAAAAACTACAACAACTAGTCTCATTGCATCCATTCTGTCGGAAGGTAATCTTGATCCAACTTATGTTATCGGGGGAAGATTAAATTCAATGGACATGAATGCAAAACTTGGTACAGGTGAGCTAATGGTGGTGGAGGCAGATGAGTCTGACGCATCTTTTCTTCATTTAAATCCAGTAAACACTGTAGTTACAAATATTGATAAAGATCATTTAGATGCATATCAAGGAAGCTTTGAAAGGTTAAAAGAAGTATATGTAGACTTTATTCACCAAGTCCCTTTTTATGAAAATATTTTTCTTTGTATTGATGATATTCATATAAAAAATATAATACCCTCGATATCAAGACCTATAGTTACTTATGGGTTATCAGATCAAGCTCAAATCCAGGCAGTAAATATTAAAGCAAATAAAAGGTATTCATCTTTTGATGTTATAGATAAAAAATATAAGAAAGGTACTTTTAGCATTACCCTTAATTTCCCAGGAGATCATTTTGTTCAAAATGCTTTAGCTTCAATAGCAGTAGGGCTTGAGTACGGAGTTAAAATTCCAGCTATTAAAAAAGCACTAAAAGGTTTTCAAGGGGTTGAAAGAAGATATCAGATTTATGATGATATAAGGAAGTACAATAAAAATATAATGATTATTGATGATTATGGCCATCATCCAACTGAAATTAAAGCTGTACTTGACGCTACATTATTAGCTTTTCCGGGGAAGCAATTAAATTTAGTTTTTCAGCCTCATAGGTTTTCAAGGACCAGGGATTGCTGGGAAGATTTTATAAATGTTTTACAGATACCTGATAGGACATTTTTATTAGATATTTATTCAGCAGGTGAGGGACCCATTACTAATATTTCAACTAGTACTATTATTAAGGAAATAAATAATAGTAAAATTTTTTATATTAAAGATTTTAAAAAAGCTGAAAAATTAGTTTTTTCAAAAATTGATGATGAATCAATCTTGATTATTATGGGAGCAGGAAATATTAGTCAATTAGCCAGAGATTTTACTTTTCAAGATGGATAAAAATAAAATATATCAAAATGTTTCATTGAAAAAATTTAACAGTTGGAAAGCAGGAGGAAATGCTGAGAACTTTTTAATCTGTTCAAATGTGGAAAAATTATCTGAATTGATTAGATCAAAAAAAATTATAACTCCCCTTACTTTTATTGGACTTGGATCAAATATATTAATTAGAGACGGGGGGGTTAAGGGAACAATAATTGAGACATTTGGAGGTTTGAATGACATTCGTATAGAGAAGGATGCAATATATGCAGAGGCTGGAGTTACTTGTTCTAAATTATCAAAGTTTGCAGCTCAATACGGACTTTCAAACTCAGCTTTTTTGTCTGGAATTCCAGGAACTATTGGCGGAGCTCTTGCAATGAATGCTGGATGTTATGGTTCAGAGACCTGGGACTTTGTTCAAAGGGTATTAATAATTAAATCTAATGGAGATATTTCAAGTAAACAAAAAGATGATTTTAAAGTAGGTTACAGGAAGGTAGTTGGTAGCGAAAAAAATGAGAACTTTTTAGCAGCATGGTTTAAATTTCCCCAAGGAAACATTAAAGATTCTAAGGATGAAATTAAAAAATTATTATTGCATCGAAAAAATACACAACCTTTGAATTGGCCAACAGCAGGTTCAACTTTTAGAAACCCTAAAGATCATTTTGCAGCAAAGCTTATTGAAGATTGCGGTTTAAAGGGGCTAAAGAAAGGTATGGCTCAGATTTCTGAAAAACATGCTAACTTTATTGTAAATTTGGGAGATGCTACTGCCTCAGATATTGAATACTTAATAGATTATATTCAGAAAAAAGTGAAGCAAGAAACGAAAATTGACTTAAAGACAGAAGTTAAGATTATTGGAGATAATTGTTAATGTCATCAGAATTTAAAAAAGTTGCTGTTTTATTGGGAGGAACCTCCAATGAAAGAGAAATATCTTTGAAAAGTGGAAGTGCAGTTTTATCTGCATTGCTAAGAATGGGTATTGATGCAAAAGGTATTGATACTAAAGATGAAAGTCTAGATCAGTTAAAATCATTTGACGTAGTTTTTATATGTCTGCATGGAAAAGATGGCGAGGATGGCTATATACAAGAGTTCTTAGAAAGTATTAATATTCCTTACACTGGAAACGGTGTTGAAGTATCAAAATTATGTATGGATAAATTTAAGTCTAAATGTAAGTGGAAAGACCTTGATGTTAAAACACCCTCTTTTACGATAATTAAAAATATTGATGATTACGACCTTGGGGTGCAGGTATGTAAATTACCATTCATTCTTAAACCATCAAATTCCGGTTCAAGTATTGGTGTTGCTATTATTGAAAATAAGGAAGATTTTATTAAGGCATTTAACGAGGCAATTACTATTGATAGAATTGTTATAGCCGAATCATATGTTTTTGGAAGAGAATTTACATTACCGATAATTGATAATCAAGTATTTCCTATTATTGAAATTAAGTCTAAAAATAAACTTTATGACTATGATGCTAAGTATGTACGAAATGATACCGAATTTATTTGTCCTGTAGATTTAAGTAAAAATATTTTAGAAAAAATAAATATATTAGGAATGGAGGCATTTAAGACCTTGGGTTGTAGTGGTTGGGGGAGAGTAGATTTTATGATTGATAAGGAATCAAATATTTTCTTTATTGAGGTAAACACAATACCGGGAATGACTAGTCATAGTCTTGTTCCATTATCTGCAAAGCAGATGGGTATAGATTTTGATGGATTAGTTTTAAACATCCTTAAGAGTGCTTATGTTTAATTCATTATCCTCACTAAGAAAAATAACAATTTTTATCTATATACTGATTACAATTTGCTGTTTCTATTTAATTCATGTGCAGCTAGAAAGAGCAGATTTACCAATCAAAGAAATAGTTATAGTTAATAGTTATGAGCATATTGATAAAGAGCAGATAAATTTGATAGCAAATAGGTATTTGCAGAGCAACTATTTTAAGGTTGACCTGAATAAAATTCGATTTGCATTTAAAAAGCTACCGTGGGTAAGAGATGTAAGTCTTAGGAGAAAATGGCCTGATAAAATTGTAGTTTCTATTAAGGAGCATCAAGTAATTGCTAGATGGAACCGTGTAGGTCTTGTAAATAAAGAAGGTGAAATATTTCATGCAGCTTCAGAAGACAATCTACCTTTATTTATTGGTTCCGAAAGCCATGTAAAAGAAATAACATTAAAATATAAAGAAATAAAAAAAATATTAGAAAAAGAAATGATGTATGTAAGTATAATTAGTTTATCCGAAAGACTTTCATGGGAAATTACTACAACTGATCGCTTAAAAATTAATTTAGGTAAAGACGACATTCTTCAAAAACTAATTCAGTTTACAGATAATTTTAAATACGTTATTTCTGAATTAAAAAGTACAATAGAGTATGTAGATTTGAGGTATAGAGATGGTTTTTCAGTGAGAAAAACTAACTCCAAGAGTAATAAAAAAATAGATAAACAATTAGATAAAACTTTATGATTAAAAGTAACGATGAAAATCAATTAATAGTCGCTTTAGATGTTGGCACATCAAAGATTGCTGTAATTGTTTCGAGTGTTCGACCAGATGGTGTTCAGGAAGTACTTGGCCATGGAACTCATAGCTCAAAAGGTTTAAAAAAGGGAGTAGTTGTTAATATAGAGAATACAATTCAGGCAATCCAAAGAGCAGTTGAGGAAGCTGAATTAATGACAGGAAGAAAGATAAAAGACGTGTATACAGGAATTGCTGGTAGTCATATTAATAGCATCAACTCTCATGGTGTAGCAAAAGTTAAAGATACTGAGGTAACAGAATTAGATATTGAAAGAGTTCTTGAAGCCGCAAGGGCAGTCACGCTTCCTTCTGAACAAGAGGTACTTCATGTTATTGATCAGGAATATATTCTGGATAAACAACATGAAATTAAAGATCCTCTTGGGATGAATGGGGTTCGGCTGGAAGTAAAAGTTCATATAGTTACAGGAGCTGTCGCTGCTGCAAGAAATATTGTTAAGTGTATAAAGCGTTGTGGCCTAGATGTTGTTCAGATAATATTGCAACCAATTGCATCTGCTAAAGCTGTACTAACAGAAGACGAGGGAGAGTTAGGAGTTTGTTTAGTTGATATTGGAGGTGGAACAACAGATATAGCCGTGATAAAAAATGGCTCAATAAGACACACTGCAGTTTTACCAATTGCAGGCGATCAAATTACAAATGATATAGCTGTTGCCTTTGGCACACCTGTTCAGTCAGCAGAAGAGATAAAAAAAAATAATGGGACTGCAATTGCAAGTATGGCATCAATAAATGAGGTGATTGAAATTCCTGTAGTTTCTGGACGCGAACCAAAAAAAATTACAACCCAAGCATTAGCACAAGTTATAGAACCAAGGATTACAGAACTTTTTGGGCAGATTAAAGCGGAATTAATTAGAAGTAAAACTGCAAATGAAATATCATCAGGTATTGTGATCACTGGAGGTTCGTCTCTTTTAGATGGGCTAGAAAAGCTCGGGGAAGAAATTTTTGATGTGCCTGTAAGAACTGGAACTCCAAGAGGAATTGCTGGATTACTGGAGGTTGTAGAAAATCCAAGATACGCAACTGCTGTTGGATTATTAAAAATGGCAAAAGAAGATTTAAAAAACACAGATGGTCCATTTGATGGAAATTCAATAAGTAATATACTTAAAAGAATGAAGCATTGGTTCCAAGGAAACTTCTAATATGTTAAAAGGTAAATTATGTCAGTATTCGAAGTAGTAGAAAAAAGTCAAAAAGCAGTTATTAAAGTGATAGGTGTTGGTGGCTGTGGAGGGAATGCAGTTGATCATATGATTGAGAAAAATGTCATGGGTGTCGATTTTATATGTGCAAATACTGACCTTCAAGCATTAAAAAAAAGTCAAGCAAGTACAATTGTTCAAATTGGCGAGGAGCTTACTAAAGGCCTAGGAGCAGGTTCAAGACCAGACACAGGTAAGCAAGCTGCAATTGATGATGAAGAAAAAATTATAGAAGCAATTTCTGGAGCTGATATGTTATTTATTGCTGCAGGTATGGGTGGCGGTACAGGAACAGGAGCGACACCAGTTATCGCACAGATAGCAAAGAAATTAGGAATACTAACTGTTGCCATTGTAACTAAACCTTTTAATTTCGAAGGAACAAGAACTCAAGTTGCATTGGAGGGTATTAAGGAGCTAGTGAATCATGTTGATTCACTAATAACTATTCCAAATGAAAAATTAATGGGAGTTTTAGGAGATGACGTTAATTTTGTAGATGCTTTTGGCGCAGCAAATAATGTTTTGTATGCGGCGGTTGATGGTATTGCAGAAATAATAAATAAACCTGGCTTAATCAATGTAGATTTTGCAGATGTAAAAACTGTTATGAGTGAGATGGGGATGGCTGTTATTGGCTCAGGTTTTGCTGAGGGACCGGAAAGAGCATCAATTGCATGGAAAGAGGCGGTAGCCTGCCCTTTACTTGAAGATGTAAACC
>MDSY01024481.1_pt1 | contig 17148 bp, 18 predicted proteins | sample 811131 | NCBI WGS metagenome assembly MDSY01 (sample SAMN05326643, study PRJNA326480) | marine metagenome | isolation source: seawater | place: Atlantic Ocean: South West | collected 2010
AGCAATGATGGAAATTGAAGATGACACAAAAGAACCAGGAACAATTATTCAAGAAATTCAAAAAGGCTTTACTATAAAAGATAGGCTTTTAAGACCTTCGTTAGTGGGTGTATCAAAAAAAGTATCAAAAAAAGATGAAAAAACTGAAGAAAATAAGGAAAATTTAAAAGGCAAATAATTATGAGATTAACTTGTAGTTTTGTATTTAAACCCTATATGACGAGAACAAGAATCAATTTATGAGTAAAATTATTGGAATAGATTTAGGAACTACAAATTCGTGCGTAGCTATAATGGAAGGCTCGCAAGCAAAAGTATTAGAAAATGCCGAAGGGGCACGAACTACTCCTTCTGTAGTAGCTTTTACAGATGAAAAGGAAAAGTTAATCGGTCAACCGGCTAAAAGACAAGCTGTTACTAACCCAGAAAACACTATTTTTGCAGTCAAGAGATTAATTGGTAGAAATTTTGAGGACCCAACTGTAAAAAAAGATATTGAGTCAGCACCTTTTAAAATAGTTAATTCAGAAAAAGGTGATGCTTGGATAGAAGCTAAAGGAGAAAAATATTCTCCATCACAAATATCGGCTTTTATTTTACAAAAAATGAAGGAAACTGCTGAGAAATATTTAGGTCAAGCAGTTAATAAAGCTGTTATCACTGTCCCCGCTTATTTTAACGATGCACAAAGACAAGCAACAAAAGACGCTGGTAAAATTGCTGGCTTAGAAGTTTTAAGAATAATCAATGAACCTACAGCTGCGTCTTTAGCATATGGTTTAGATAAAAAACAAAATAAAAAGATTGCTGTTTATGATTTAGGTGGTGGTACTTTCGATGTTTCGATACTTGAACTAGGTGATGGAGTTTTTGAAGTCAAGTCAACTAACGGCGATACATTTTTAGGAGGTGAAGATTTTGATAACACAATAGTTGAATATTTAGTTTCTGAATTTAAGAAAGATAATGGTATAGATTTAAAATCTGATAAATTAGCTCTTCAAAGGTTAAAGGAAGCCGCTGAAAAAGCAAAAATTGAACTCTCATCAGCAGAACAAACTGATATTAATCTTCCTTTTATTACCGCAGACAAAACTGGACCAAAACATATCAACATTAAGATGACTAGAGCAAAACTTGAGGCTTTAGTTGAAGATTTAATAAGCAAGACAATGCCCCCATGTAAGACTGCATTAAAAGATGCTGGGGTCAATGCAAGTGAAATAGATGAAGTAGTAATGGTTGGTGGAATGACTAGAATGCCAAAAGTAATAGAAGAAGTTAAGAATTTTTTTGGCAAGGAGCCAAATAAAAGTGTAAATCCAGATGAAGTTGTAGCTATGGGTGCAGCAATTCAAGCTGGTGTTTTACAAGGTGATGTTAAAGATGTTCTATTGTTAGATGTAACACCATTATCTCTGGGTATAGAAACATTAGGTGGAGTTTCAACAAAACTAATTGAAAAAAATACAACTATTCCAACAAAAAAAAGTCAAGTATTCTCAACTGCTGAGGATAATCAGCCCGCAGTGTCAATAAGAGTGCTACAGGGTGAAAGAGAAATGGCTGCAGATAATAAAATCTTAGGAAATTTTGAGCTAGTCGGTATCGCACCTGCACCAAGAGGTGTTCCTCAAATCGAAGTAACATTTGATATTGACGCTAACGGTATCGTTAACGTGTCGGCAAAAGACAAAGGAACTGGTAAGGAACAAAAAATTCAAATTCAGGCCTCTGGCGGATTAAGTGAGGAAGAAATTGAAAAGATGGTTAAAGATGCTGACGCAAATAAAGAAGCTGATAAAAAGAAAAGAGAAAGTGTTGATGCTAGAAATCAAGCAGATACTTTAATTCATTCTACTGAAAAAAACTTAAAGGAACATGGATCAAAAATTTCTGACGCTGAAAAAAAAGCAATAGAGGATGCTTCTACATCTCTTAAAGATGCGTTAAAATCTGAAGATACAGAAAATATTAAAAAGAAAACACAAGAGTTAGTTCAAGCTTCAATGAAACTTGGTGAAGCAATTTACAAATCGCAACAAAGTGCAAAACCAGACTCTGGCAAAAATGAAAGTAATGTTAATAAGGATAAAAAAGACGATAATGTTGTAGATGCTGATTTTGAAGAAGTAAAAGAAGATAAGAAAGACGAAAATCAAGAAAAAAGCGCTTAATCTTACATCTAATTGTCTGGGTTAAACTGATGGCAAAAAGAGATTATTATGATGTTCTTGGGATTAATAAGAGCGCTAACCCAGATGAAATAAAATCTGCTTATAGGAAACTTGCTGTAAAATATCATCCAGATAAAAATCCTGGCAATAAAAAAGCTGAGGAAAAATTTAAAGAAGCAAGCGAAGCATACGGAATTCTTTCAGATAAAAGTAAAAAAGAAAATTATGATAATTTCGGTCATGCTGCATTCGAAAATGGTGGAGGCCAACGAGGTGGATTTGGTGGTTTCAGTGGTGCAGACTTTTCAGATATATTTGAAGATTTTTTTGGTGAGTTTGGTGGAAGAGGAAGTTCAAGAGGAAGAAGTTCAAATAATAGAGGCTCAGATTTAAGATATGATTTATCTATAACTCTCGAGGAAGCTTATAAAGGAAAAAAGCAGGATATCAAATTTTCAACATCTGAAAGATGTGATACTTGTAAAGGTGACGGATCTAAACCAGGATATTCCGCTGATAGATGTTCTTATTGTGGAGGAAATGGTAAAATTAGATCTAGCCAAGGCTTTTTTACTGTTCAACAAACTTGTCCTCAATGTAATGGAAATGGTGAAGAAATCAATAATCCTTGTAATGATTGTAATGGACGAGGAAAGAGACAAGCCTCAAAAAGAATATCAGTCACAATACCAAGAGGAGTAGATGATGGCACAAGAATAAGATTAGCTGGAAAAGGTGAAGCTGGCAGTAGAGGTGGAACTTCTGGTGATCTGTATTTATTTATAAATGTTCAATCACATGATTTGTTTAAAAGATCGGATGAAAACTTATTCTTTGAGTTCCCGATTTCAGTAGCGGACGCAGCGCTTGGAACAACAATAGAAATCCCAACAATTGATGGGGGGAAAGCAAAAATTAAAATACCAGATGGCACTCAAAATGGAAAACAATTCAGATTAAAAGGTAAGGGGATGCCATTTATGCGTAGAGGGGATCATGGTGATTTATATGTTCAAGTAAAAACTGAAGTTCCAATATATCTAAACAAAAAGCAAAAAGAATTACTAGAACAATTTAGAAAAATCGAAAACGAAAAATCAAATCCAAGTATTAAGAAATTTTTTCAAAAAGCAAAAAGTTTTTGGAAAAATTAAAAAATGAACTTAGAACAAATAGTTCCTGCTTTTTTCTTAATTGCAGTTTTAATTCTAGTTCTCCCTGGATTTTTAAGGTCAAATTCTAGATTAAAACAATTTCTTAAAAATTTATCCATTTGGTCTATAATTATTGTCATGGTTGTGTTAATTTCATATGTTATCTTAAAATGAAAAAAATTAATTTATTAGTAACTGGATGCATGGGGCGAATGGGCCAACAGTTAGTCAAAACAATTAAAAAAAATAAAAAATTTAAATTAGTTGCTATCACTGAAAATAAAAAAATAAAAAAAAAAATTAATGGTCTGAATGTTCAACTAAATTCAGAAGATTCATTTAAAAAAGCCGATTTAATTATCGATTTTACACTCCCTAAATGTACTTTCCAAGTTTTAAGAATTGCATCAAAACTAAAAAAAAAGGTCGTAATAGGAACCACAGGGTTTTCTAAAAATGAAGAACAAAAAATAAAAAATTTTTCTAAAAAAATACCGATTTTAAAAGCTGGAAATATGAGCTTAGGAATAAATCTTTTAATGTATTTAACAGAAATAACCTCATATTCATTAGGGAAAAATTTTCAAACTAAAGTATTTGAGATACATCATAAAAATAAAAAAGATTATCCCTCAGGAACTGCACTTATGTTAGGAAAAGGAATAGCAATAGGTAGAAATAAAAATTTTTATAATCTCTTTGGAAAAAAATTTTTAAATAAAAAAACTTTTCCTTTTGGTAAAAAAATTAATTTTAATTCTATTAGGAGAGGTGAAATTATTGGAGAACATGAAGTTAAGTTCTCAAATGGTAAGGAAATTGTAACTTTAAATCACGAAGCTTTTGATAGAGGTCTTTACTCGGAAGGAGCTTTATCAGCCGCTAGATGGCTAATAAAGAAAAAAAAAGGTTTATATTCGATGAGAGATTTAATGAATTTCAAAAAATGAATGAAATTCAAAGAGCAAAAATAGTTTTAAAAATTCTTAATCAAACTTACCCAAAGATAAAAGTTCCACTTAAAAGTAGAAATGTTTTTACACTGATGATTTCTGTTCTTCTTTCAGCTCAATGTACTGACGTGAATGTAAATAATGTTACTAAAAAGATATATCCTAAATATTATAGACCTGAACATTTTGTAAAATTAGGAAGTAAAAAAATTGAAAAATTAATCAAAAAAATTGGCATCTTTAGGATCAAAGCGAAAAGTATTTACAACCTCTCAAAAATTTTAATAAAAAAATATAAGGGAAAAGTTCCACAATCATTTGAGGAATTGGAAGATCTACCTGGTGTAGGTCATAAGACAGCAAGTGTGGTGATGTCTCAAGGATTTGGTTATCCTGCATTTCCAGTAGATACACATATTCATAGATTGGCTCAGAGATGGGGGTTATCAAACGGTAAAAGTGTCATTCAAACTGAAAATGATTTAAAAAGATTATTTCCTAAAAAAAATTGGAATAAACTACATCTTCAAATAATCTATTATGGAAGAGAATACTGTAAGGCGAGAGATTGTTATGGAATATCTTGTAAAATTTGTACCTCTTGTTATCCTAAACGAATTAAAGCAATTAAAACAAAAAAACCTTAAATGAAAATTATTGGGATTGGAAATGCAATAGTAGATATCCTTTGTAAAGTTGATGATGATTATTTAATTAAAAATTCTCTGATAAAAGGAACTATGAAACTTATAGATGAAAAAGAATTTAAAAATTTAATCTCATCATTAAAAATAGAGGAAACAATTTCTGGGGGATCTGTTGCAAATTCTATAGTAGGTTTATCTCAATTAGGAAATAGAGTAGGTTTTATTGGTAAAATTAATGATGATAACTTTGGGGAAAAATACGAAGAAGGTTTAAAAAAAGAAAAAGTTGAATTTTTTTATAAGAAAAAGAAAGAACCTGACAAGACAGGATCATGTTTAATCTTAATAACACCTGACTCTGAGAGAACAATGTGTGCTTTTCTTGGAACGGCAGGAAAAATAAGTGCGGAAGATATAGATGAAAATATTATTAGCAAATTTCCACTCACCTTTTTAGAGGGCTATTTATGGGATAAGGGAAATCCGAAGTCTGCATTCGAGAAAGCTATTAAATATTCAAATAAAACGGCAATGTCCTTGTCAGATCAATTTTGTGTTGAAAGACATAGGGAAAGTTTTTTAGATTTAGTAAAAAATAAACTTGATATAGTTTTTGCAAATGAACAAGAATTTATTTCTTTAATTAAGGCAAAATCCTTTGATGAAGTAGTGGATTTCTCTAAACAACTAAAAAAAGATATTATAATTACTAGAGGAGAGAAAGGAGCTATTGCCATAAACTATAATCAGATTGTTACTTGTGAGTCAAAAAAAAATTTAAATATAAAAGATTTAACAGGTGCAGGTGATCTTTTTGCAGCTGGATATCTACACGGAAAAATAAATAATTTTTCAACTCAAGAAAGCTTAGAAAAAGGGACAGAATTATCAGCAAAAATTATTCAAAAAATTGGTGCTAGACTCTAAGTTTTTTTGTATAAAATGATCGCTTAGTTTATGACAAAAGATAATATTTTTAAATTTTTTCCTGATCCCGTTTTTAAATACCGAATATCTAATAGTGATCAACACAATCAGGACTTATCAAAATATATATATGATCTTTATAATAAAGACCAAAAAGGTATTCAATTATCGAATATAAATGGTTGGCATTCTAGACCATTCAATCTAAAAGAAAAAAATTCTCCTCCAAATAATTTTTTTCAAAATATAAAAAACCACATTTATGATGTATTTGAAAATTATGGATGGTCATTTAATCCAGAAAAAATAAAATGTGAGGCAATGTGGGCAGTTATTAATAAAAAAGGTAACTTTAATATTGAACACATACATGCGAATTGTCATTTAAGTGCAGCTTACTATGTTAAAGTACCGGAGAATTCAGGAAATTTTAATATTTATAATCCTAATAATATTTCTAGAAATCGTTTTCCATTAAAATCAAAAATTACTGATTTAAATATGTTGACAGCTTCATTCAAAGTTAATGAGGGAGACCTTTTAATTTTTCCTGCATATTTACCTCATGCTGTTGGAAAAAATGAGTCAGATCAGGATAGAATTGTAGTAAGTTTTAATCTAAACATTTTACCATAAATTAGACATCAACTAAATAACCATCATTTACAGAAATAATAAAATTATTTATTTTAAATTTTTTTAATATTTTTTTTCTTAGACGATGGACATGGGTTTCAACAGTATGTGTCTCTAAATTATTTTTAAAACCCCAAACATTTTTTTGAAGTTTATTTATACTGCAGGGTGATTTGTTATTAAAGATATAAAGAATTAAATTAATTTCTTTTTCAGTTAAATTTATATGGTCATCTTTTAATATCAATCTTCTTGAGTTGATATCAATTATGAATTTTCCAATATTTATTTTTGACTGATTTTTAAAATTTTGTTTTAAGAAGTGTATATTAATATTTTCCAATAATTTATTGAAGCTTATAGGTAAATTTTCTAACCTAAATTGATTATTAATATTTTCAATTTTGCTATTTGTTAATAACAAACAATTATTAATATCTTTAAAATTGTTTTTTAGAGATGAATTATCTACAAAATAAATTTTATACTTCGTGGTTTCTTCTAATTCATGTAAAATATTATATAAGGTAGTGTTTTGATATATGAAAAGTTTTTTTTCAGGCATAAAAAATAATATATGATAATTCTTTTAGAGAAAAAACAAATCCTAAAAATTGAAGATTTTTATTTTAGATGTTGTATTGGGAAAAAAGGTAGGACAAATCAGAAAAAAGAGGGTGATTTAAGAACGCCGAAAGGAATATTTAAGATTGGGAGTTTATTTTATAGAGCCGATAGAGAAAAAAAGCCCGAGACAAAAATTAGATGTATTAAAATAAAAAAAGATACCGTTTGTTACAATGATATTAAAAAAAAACAATATTATAATCAAATATCAAAAAAAAATAAAAAGATAAAACATGAAACGTTATTTAGGAAAGATTACAAATATGATTTCATTTTACCAATCAAATATAACTTAAAAAATATACCTGGTAAGGGAAGTTGCATCTTTATGCACTTAACAAGAGACTATAATCATACAGCTGGGTGTATTGCTCTCGAAAGAAAAAATTTTTTGATACTTCTTAAATTAATAAATTCTAAAACCAAAATTTTTATCAAGTAAAACTAACTTCTTTCACCAAAGATTGAAGTTCCTATTCTCAAAAAATTTGATGAATATTCGACTGCATCCATGTAATCAGAAGACATTCCCATGCTTAAATTTTTTTGATTATATTTTTCTTTTAATTCTCTCATAATTCTAAAATATTTTTTTGTATCACTGCTGATAGGAGGAATACACATCAAGCCAATTACATTTAATTTTAGTGTCTCACAATAAAAAAGTAATTCATCTAATTCTGAAACTTTAATACCTGACTTTTGATCTTCATTACCAATATTTATTTGTATAAAGATTTTTATTTTTTTATTTTGTTTAATTTGCTCATCATAAATTTTTTTTGCTAATTTTTTACTATCTACAGAATGGATATAATTAAAATATTTCAAGCAATCTTTTACTTTATTAGTTTGTAATTTTCCAATCATATGCAAATTGGTATCTTTATATCTATTTTTTAATTCTGGCCATTTTTTTATACATTCTTGTACTTTGTTTTCTCCAAAATGTTGATGCCCAAAATCTAGTAATGGTATTATTTCTTTTGCTTCAAAAGTTTTACTTACAGCTATAATTATTGGTGTTGCATTAGACTTGTTTTTAATCTTATCTTGAATATTTAATAAATTTTTTACAGAATTATGCATATAAATAATTTAGAGATTTTTACTTACGTAGATAGTCTCAATCAAGACAATATAATAAATTTGGACAAAAAAGTACAAATAATCTTCAGGAATTATAAAGAAAAGTTTGCAACTCAGGAATTAAAAAAATTTGTTAACTTTTGTAAAAAACAAAACAGAAAAATTTATTTAAGTAATAACTTTGAAAAAGCCAAAAATTTAGGTTTTGATGGTGTTTATATTCCCTCTTTTAATAAATTACTCAAGAATTTTAAATTAGGAACTAGAAAAAATTTTACAACCCTAGGATCAGCTCATAACATTAAAGAATTAATTATCAAAAAAAAACAAAACATTAATACTGTTTTTATTTCTCCACTTTTTAAAAATAAGAATAAGAAAAATTATCTTGGTGTTATTAAATTTAGTTTAATTGCCAAAAATTCTCAGAATAAAATAATTGCATTAGGCGGTATTAATCACAAAAATAAAAATATGTTGAGTTTATTAAATATTAATGGTTATGCTGCAATTTCGTATTTAAATAAATGAAAAATATAGAAAAAATTAAAGAACAAGTAAAAGATATTCAAAACCTTTTTTTAAAAAAAAATTATCCTAGAATTATTGAAGAAACTAAAAAAGCAATTAATAATTATCCTAATATTTCTATTTTTTACAATTTGTTAGGTCTTGCTCTTTCACAGATTGGGAAGTTAGATGAAGCTAAGGTTATTTTAGAAAAAGGATATCAAATAAACTCTAATGATTTAGCTATTATTAATAATCTTGCAAATGTAAAAAAGGGTCTATTAGAATTTAATGAGTCCGAAAATCTTTATAAATTATCAATTTCCAAAAAAAAAGATTATTTCAACGCCTATGTTAATTATGGAAATTTAAAAAGGGAATTAAATAAATTTGATGAGGCTATTTCACTTTATAAGGAAGCATTAAAATATAATAATAAATTACCCGCAATATATTATTCACTCTCAATGTCTTATCAATCACTAGGACATTTTAAAGAGGCTGAAAATTATGCAATCAAAGCATTAGAACTAAATAAGAGATTCACTAGAGCCGATTTACTTATTAGTAGATCAAAAAAATATGAGAAAAACGATAAACACTTTAACCAAATGAAAGAGAAAATAAATGACAAAGATTTACATTCACAAGAAAAAATTGACCTCTATTTTGCTTTATCAAAAGCCTACGAAGACTTAGGAAAAATAGAAGATTGTTTTAATCTATTAAAGGAGGGAAATAACCTTAAAAGAGATAATATAAATTTCAATCTGAAATTTGAAGAAAGTACTTTTGAAGATATTAAAAGTATTTTTTCGAAGATAAATTTTACTAAGATCAAAGAGATTAAGTCCAATGAAAAAAAAATAATATTTATTCTTGGAATGCCAAGATCTGGCACTACATTAGTTGAACAAATAATTAGTGCGCATTCTAATGTTTATGGATCTGGAGAATTGCCTTATCTTACAAAAATAATTAATAAAAAATTTATAGAAAATAAAAAACTTTTAGTCACTAAAACATTAGAAATATTAGATAACGAAAAATTTATATCTGAGATTTCTAATGAATATTATTCATATCTAATGAATTATAAAATTAGTGAAAACTACATAACTGATAAGGCTCCACTAAATTTTATGTGGATAGGATTTATTAAAATTTTATTTCCTAATTCAAAAATAATCCATTGTAAAAGAAATCCACATGATAATTGTGTTTCTTTATATAAAAATGTTTTTGAGGGTGGAATAAATTTTTGTTATACCCAGACTGAACTCGCTAAATACTATAAATTATATTTAGACTTAATGAATTTTTGGACAAAATGTTTGCCAAATGATTTTTTAAATATAGAATATGAAGAAATAGTTACAAATCCCAAACATGAAATTAAAAAACTAATAGAATATTGTGATTTAAATTGGGAAGAAAATTGTTTAAATTTTTCAAAAAATAAAACACCAATTAAAACAGCAAGTGTCGGTCAAGCGCGTAACTCGATTTACTCAACTTCTTTAAAAAGTTCGAAAAAGTACGAAAGTTTTTTGAAGGAAATGTTTAGTCACTTATAAAAAAAAAGCCCCAGTAAAAACTGGGGCTTTTTATAAATTAATACAATCTATTGATTAGAATGATAGAGATAAAGCAACCTCTAAGTTTTCATCAACAGCGTTTGCTGTACCACCATTATTAGATGACTCGTTCTTCTGTACAGAAAGTTTAGCAGAACCCATAGTATAAGCTAAAGCTACACCTTCCATATCCTCTGTTACGTGTGCAGCAGAAGGATTCATAAACTCAACTTCTCTTTCACCGTAAGAAACAGATAAACCATCCATTAGGTTAGCAGCAATTGACCAAGCTTGAGCTTGCTCATCAGCACCACCTGCAGTGTTGTTTTCAACTACTGATTCTTGGTAACCAACTGTTACTCCACTCATAGAGTAAGTTACAAATGCTGTGTAATGAGCGTCTGTATCGTCAGAAGCTGCATTAGCATCACCAGCAGAAGTGTTAGCGATTTCTCCATAACCACCACCAACAGTTAAACCTTCAGCTAAGTCAGAGTTAGTTATAGCAAAATCCCAAGAAGATGCACCGTTTGCACCTGATGGACCACCGTCAGTGTTAGCAGCTGAAGCACCTTTACCGAACTGAGCAGTAAAGTTTGAACCCATAAATGTATTTGCGTATACAAACACACCTGAGTTTCCACCACCAACTAGACCGTTTTCATCACCTGCTACAGCATCTAGACTATCCCAGATTTCCTCGTAAGCAGAAGGCGTTTTGTCGTCGATAGTAGAAATACCACCAGCTCCAACACCTTGGTCGAACGTTAATTTACCTAAGTCACCTAAGTCTACAGCTAAAGATGCAGATGACATTCCACCGAATTGGTCAGCTGCTGTTATGAATAAAGTTGTTTCATAACCATTAACATCTCCAGAACCTGTAAAACCTAGTGAAGTATTCATACCAAACGGATTACCAGTAACTTCACTGCCATCTCCGTTGAAATAAGTTACTTTCGCAGAACCTGATACTGACATTTCAGCAGCGTTTGCTGAGAATGCAGCTAATGAACCAGCTAATGCAGAAAGACCTATCTTTTTAAAATTATTCATAGATTTTCTCCTTTGTTTTTTCATATATGAATTGGGGACTATTTAACCTAATTCCCGCTTTAAATTAACTAGATGTTTCTTCTTAGATAATTTTAATGATATTTGTGATATAAATGTCACAATTTATGTACAAAAACATAACTATATTATTAATTTTTATGTAGTATTAATACAATCTCATGCAAAATATTATTAAAAAAACACTATTTCCACTACTAATTTTATGTCTGTTAAACTCTTGTGGTGGCTTATCAGAAACTGCAAAAAATCAACCTGTTAACGCTCAAGATAGAGTTAAAAAAAATATAGAAGAGGGCAGAGGATTAAAGATTACTTCCTCAATTACCAATAATAACACTGGCGGGGGAAATTTTCAGTTTGCCTCATCAAACGCCTTATGGAGAGCGACTTTAGAAAAGTTAGATTTTATACCTCTTGCGAATGTAGATTATGCAGGGGGAGTAATTATAACTGATTGGTATGGCGACACAGCAAGCGACGAAGAGATAAAAGTTGCGGTAAGATTTTTAACTAACGAAATAAGATCTGATGCAATAGATGTAATAATTTATAAAAAAAGGTGCGTTGATGTGAATAAATGTCAAACTTCAAAAGTTGAAAATAATACAAATAATCAGATTAAAGCTTCTATTTTGAAAAGAGCTGCAGTTCTAAAAAAAGAAGCTGAGAATAAAAAAAAAAAGGATTAAATAATTTTAAAGATGTATTTTGAAGAGAAACCATAATTCTCAAAATGTAATTTATTTAGATTTTTTTAAGATCCAATCATGAGTGAAACGAGATATAATTTCAAGGTTACTGAGGGTAAGTGGCAAAAATATTGGGAAACAGAAAAAAAATTTCAAACCGAAATAGATAAGAATAAAAAAAAATTTTATTGTTTAGAAATGTTTCCATATCCCTCTGGAAAAATTCACATGGGACATGTTAGAAATTATACAATCGGTGATGTTCTTTCTCGTTACAAAAGCTTAAAAGGATTTAACGTTTTACACCCGATGGGTTGGGACTCTTTTGGCATGCCCGCAGAAAATGCTGCTAAACAAAATAATCTTAATCCAAAAAGTTGGACAGAAAGTAATATTAAGATAATGAAAAACCAACTTAAAAAACTAGGACTTTCAATTGACTGGAATAGAGAAATTTCTACTTGTTCTGAGGATTATTATAAACATCAACAAAAAATTTTCTTAGAACTTTTTGATAAAGGACTTGTTTATAGAAAAGAAAGCTACGTAAATTGGGACCCTGTAGATAACACTGTCCTTGCTAATGAACAAGTAATAGATGGAAAAGGTTGGCGTTCAGGAGCACAAGTTGAAAGAAAAAAGTTAAACCAATGGTTTTTTAAGATATCACATTTTTCAGAGGAACTATTATCAGATTTAGAAAAGCTCGATCAATGGCCTGAGAAAGTGAAAACAATGCAAAAAAATTGGATAGGCAAATCTTTTGGATGCGAAATAAATTTTAAAATTGAGGGATCACAAGAAATTAAAAATATTAAATGTTACACTACTAGACCAGATACACTCTTTGGTTTTTCGTTCCTCGCTGTTTCAATTGATCATCCTTTGTCAAAATTTTATTCTGAAAATGATGATTTTATAAAGTTCAAAAAAGAATGTTCGTCCACTGGCACAACAGAAGAGTCTATAGCGCAAGCTCCAAAAATCGGTTTTAAGACAAATTTAATGGCAATTAATCCGTTAAATCCAGATAATAAAGTGCCTGTTTTTTTTGCAAATTTTGTTTTAATGGATTATGGGGTAGGTGCTGTTTTTGGTTGTCCTGCCCATGATCAAAGAGATTTTGACTTTGCAAAAAAATATTCTTTGGAAATAAAAACTGTTGTTAAACCAAAGGATGAAAATGACAATTATAGAGTTTTAAAAGAAGCATACGTAGGACCAGGGGTAATAATAAATTCTGAATTTTTAAATGGTGCAAAAGTTCCTGAGGAGTCAATAATTAAAACAATTGATATTCTTGAGAAAAAAAAAATAGGTAAAAGAAAAACCAATTACCGACTTAAAGACTGGGGTGTATCTAGACAAAGATATTGGGGATGTCCAATTCCTATAGCTTATGATGAGAACAATAATATTATTAAGATACCAGTCAAAGATTTACCAGTTAAACTCCCAAAAGATATAAATATCAATGTTCAAGGAAACCCATTAGACTCTCAAAAAGAGTGGAAAAATATTACTCTGAATGGAAAAAAGTATACTAGAGAAACAGACACACTCGATACTTTTGTTGACTCCTCTTGGTATTATTTAAGATTTTGTTCCGCTAATGATAAACTTAATCCATTTAACAAAGATGAATTAGATTATTGGATGCCTGTAGATCAATATATTGGTGGTGTTGAGCATGCAATTCTGCACCTACTTTATTCTAGATTTTTTATGAGAGCTATTAACTTAAATAATAATGAAATTAATTTAAAAGAGCCTTTTGAAGGCTTATTCACTCAAGGTATGGTTTGTCATGAAACTTATAAAGATGAAAAAAATAATTGGTTAAGCCCTGAAGAAGTTTTTACAGATAATGGAAAAGATTATTTCTTAAAAGAAAATAAAAGTATAAAAGTTACTGTAGGTCCTTCTGAGTCGATGTCAAAATCAAAAAGAAATACTATTGACCCTGAATATATGATTAATGAATATGGGGCTGACTCAGTTCGGTTCTTCATTTTGGCTGATAGTCCACCGGAGAGAGACATTCAATGGTCAGAAGATGGAATGATTTCCTCATATAAATTTATTCAAAAATTTAGTACACTAAGTGAGGAAATTAATACTATCTCAAAAAAAGAATCAAATGAAGTAAATGAGAAAATAGAGATTTTTTCAAATCAAACTATAAATAAAGTAAACCAAGCTCTAAATAAATTTCGTTACAACGTAATAATAGCAACTTATCATGATATATACTCTTTTTATAAAAAATTAATTGAGCAAGAAAAAAATTATAAAAATCTAAAAGAAAATTTTGAAAAAATGATATTATTAATGATGCCTGTAACTCCGCATTTAGCAAATGAATATTTAGAAAAATTTAATTATCAAAAAGAATTTAAGTGGCCAGAAATAAATGAAAAATTTATAGTTAATGAAAATTACGAAATCGTAATACAAGTAAATGGGAAGAAGCGTAATACAATTTCAACAAAAAAAGATGTGACTGAAAATGAACTTATAAAAAAAATACAAAGTGGAAAATTTATTAATAAATATTTGGAAAATACAAAATTAATCAAGACAATATACGTAAAAGGAAGGCTAATAAATTTTATAACTAAATAATGAGAAAAATTTTATTTATTCTAATTTTATTTATTACAAGTTGTGGCTATCAACCAATTTATTTAAATAGTAATTTAAAGAACTTCGAGTTCGCAAATATAAGTTTGAAAGGTGAAAAAGATGTTAATAGAAATATAATTAACACTATCTCACTGAAAGAAGATAAAGCAAATAAATCTTTAAATGAACTATCAATCGAAAGTAATTACAAAGTAGAGGAAACTTCTAAAAATAAAAAAGGTCAGATTAATTCTTATAGATCAAGTATATATGTAAGTTTAACAATAAAGAAAGGCCAAGATATTATTAAAAATAAAAGTTTTTCGAAGGAATTTGTTTACAATAACAAAGATAATAAATTTGAATTAGTAGAATATCAGGCAGACATTAAAATTGATTTAATAAATAAAATAATTGAAGACATAATTTTATTCCTTAACTTGTAATGATAGTAAAACATTTTGAATTAAAAAAAAAAATTGAGGATAGAATTAATTGTTACCTATTGTACGGTGAAAATAGTGGTTTAATTGAAGAAACAATAAATACAATATTAAAGCCAATTTTTTCACAAAATATATTTAATTACGATGAAAACGATATATTATTAAAATTAAACAATTTTGAAGAAGAAATTTATAACAAATCTTTTTTTGAAAACGATAAACTCATTATAATTAACAGAGCTTCAGATAAAATATTAAATATAATTGAAAACATAGTTGATAGTAGAACTAACAATTTAAAAATAATTATAAAAACTGGTCTACTTGAAAAAAAATCAAAATTGAGGGGTTTTTTTGAAAAAAATAAAGATACAATAATTGTGCCGTTTTATGAGGATAACTATCAATCTTTAATGTTTATAGCTCAGAATTTTTTTAAAGAAAAAAAAAATAAAAATATCTTCACAAAATATTAATTTTATAATTGAGAGGGCTAAAGGAAATAGAATAAATTTAAGAAATGAATTAACAAAAATTTTTAATTATAGTAAGAATAAATTATCTATTGAATTTGATGAGTTATTAAAACTTACAAATTTAGCCGAAAACTATGATTTATCTGAGTTGGTTGATCATTGCTTAGCTAAAAACCAAAAAAAAACTTTGAATATTCTTAATGAAAATAATTTATCAACTGAAGATAATATAATAATAGTCAAAACTTTTTTATATAAACTTAAGAGACTTAAAAAATTAAAAGAGGAGTTAGAAATAAAGAAAAATATTGAGGCTGTGATTGACGCATATAAACCACCCATTTTTTGGAAAGATAAACCAATTATTAAACAACAATTAAAAGTTTGGTCTTTAGATCAGTTAATAAGTTTATTCAAAAAAATTAATAATATTGAAATTGAAATAAAAAAAAATTCACAAATATCCTCCCTGTTAATCTCTAATTTTATACTCGAGAAGGTGAATTCTTCTAATAGTTTGATTTAACAATTTCAATTATTTTATTTAATTGATCGAGTTCTTTATAGGAAAATGTAATAGTTCCTTTGTTTCTTTTATTATTTTTAATTACTACGGTAAGACCAATTTTTTCGGTTATAGAATTTTCTAACTCTCTTAAATTTACATCCTTAGAAACAGTAGTTTTTTGTTTTCTTTTTTTAAATATTTTAACGAAGTTTTCAGCCTGTCGAACTGATAATTTTTTTTCAATAATTTTATCTGCTACAAAACTTGCATTATCTAGACCAACTAAGATTTTAGCATGCCCAGACGTAAGTTTTTTATCTTCAATTAATTTTATTACATCATCAGGCAAAGTTAATAATCTTAAACTATTAGTGATGTAACTTCTGCTTTTACCAATAAACTTAGATACTTTTTCTTGGTCATAAGAAAATTCATCTATCAATCTTTTATAACCTTGGGCCTCTTCAAGAGGGTTTAAATCATGTCTTTGAACATTTTCAACAATAGCAAATTCAAGAGATTTTAAATCATCTGCCTCTGTAACAACTACTGGAATGTCGTGTAATCCAGCTTTTCTAGCTGCCAACCATCTTCTCTCTCCTGCAATAATTTCAAATTTAGATTTATTTGAATTTGATTTACGAACTATAATTGGTTGAATAACACCACGTTCTTTAATTGAATTTGTAAGGTCATTCAAATTTTCTTCATCAAAATTTTTTCTTGGCTGAAATTTATTAGGCTCGATATCGCTTAAAGATAATTTGTTAGTATTATTTTCGATTTTAGTTTCGCCTATCAATGACGAAAGACCTCTTCCCAAACCTTTTTTAATTTTATTCATTATGCAGCACTTCCAACTTTATTTTCTTGTTCCACGAACTCATCTGTAAAACTATAATACGACTTGCTACCTGGACAATTCTTGTCATAAATCAATACTGGAATACCATGAGATGGCGCCTCTGATAATCTAACGTTTCTAGGTATTACTGTTTGATAAACTTTGTCTTTGAAATACTCTCTAGCT
>MDSY01100761.1_pt1 | contig 17138 bp, 10 predicted proteins | sample 811131 | NCBI WGS metagenome assembly MDSY01 (sample SAMN05326643, study PRJNA326480) | marine metagenome | isolation source: seawater | place: Atlantic Ocean: South West | collected 2010
TGACTCAAGTTTTACTTCTTGAGTGCCAGTAATTGAGCTAGACACATTATTTTTATCTATAAAACTAGTTTTAATAAAATCTGATTCAATAACTTCAATTAAATCAACTGAAATATTATCATGTCCTCCAGCATTGTTAGCAAGTTTAATTAATTCATCCACTGTTGATTCAAGATCGGAATACGCATTTACTGTACTAGATATTGTTGAATCATTTACTAAACCGCATAATCCATCTGAACATAATAAAAATTTATCTCCAATTTTAGCTCTAATGGGCTTTGGAGCAACTTCAACATTTACATCAATAGCAATACCTAGAGCTTTAGTTAATTCATTTTTCCTTGGATGAGTTTCCATTTCAGCATCAGTTAGCTGACCTGCATCAACTAAATTTTGAACAAAAGAATGATCTTTAGTTATTCTAAAAAGTTCTTTATCTGTATTAATATAAATTCTACTATCACCAACATGTGCAATATAAATTAAACTATCACTCTCAACCATTAAAGTTACTGTTGTACCCATACCTTTAAACTCAGTGTTTGCTTGAGCATCTCCAAAAATCTGCATATTAGCAAAGTCTATAGCATCTTTTAAGGCAATATTTGGGTTTGGGCTTGGGGTATTGTTAAAATACTCTAAAATGCTTCTTATAGCTGTTTGTGAGGCTCTAGAGCCACCAACATGACCGCCCATTCCATCACAAACAATATAAATATTAGAATAAATACCATTATTATCTATAATAGAACCTATACTGTCTTCATTAGCAGGTCTAACTAAACCAACATCAGTTTTTGAAATATGTAATAATTTCATAATTATTTTTTATATATAAAAAGTAAATGTAACATCTGCAATCTCAATTATATCTCCATTTTTAAGTTCCGCATTTTTAACTTTATAACCATTAACTATCATTCCATTTAAACTATTATTATCGATAATTGTATAAGTATTTTCTGAAAAAATAATTTTTAGATGGTTTCTAGAAATATTAGAATTAGGAATAGTTATTGTATTGGTTTTATTATCTCTACCTATTAAGACAAGAGGTTTATTAATCTCAAATTTCTCAATATTATCTTTATCTGTATACTTAAGTATAGGAAATGCTCCAAATGCTTTCATTTGAGCAATAAGTAACTTTTCTTTTTCCGCATTTAATATATTTTGTTTTTGCTCAAGATCAGAGTTAATTCTTTGTTGTTCCTTATTTTTCATGTTAAGAATTTCTTGCTCTTGTTTTAGTATCTTAGATTCATGTTCTTTATCATTTTTTCTTTGTTTCCTTTTAGTGTTTTCTAATAAGATTTTCTTCTTATTCTTATTATTAATAAAGACATTAATTAAATAAGCAAACAATATTAGAATTAATAATATTACACCACAGGAAATCAATAGGTTTTGTTGAAATTGAGCAACTATCCAATTTCCTGGATTAGTGTATGTAACTTTGCAGGAAAACTTAGAATTAATTTGCTTTATTAATATTTCTTTTGACAAACCATCTTTTACATTATTTAAAAGAGGAATATTTAAAAGATATTTATTACCTGAGGCTCTTTTTATAGTATTATCTAGAATATCAATTATAGTACTTTCTGCCTCAACTAACTTATCCGAATTAATTTTTAAAGATACTCTAGTACTTGGGCTTAAAACTTTACTAAAACCATACGTCTCTTTAGATAAAGTTGGCTCAAGATGTTGATGATAAGCAGATCTGTTATATTTAATTGTATTTATAACAATATCTTTTGATCTAGCAATTTCTGTGATATCATTTGCTGTTAATGAAGCAAGTGTGTTTTTTCTTTCTTCAGAAAGCAACAAAATTGATTTTGGCAAAGAATTTTCCTGATTAGTTAAAAGTTCAATTCCTTCCTCTAAAGCACCCATTATATCAGAAACTGGTTTCTTAGTAAAGACATTATATTTAATATTATAAGAATCTAAGGCATCCTTTACTTCAGATATATCATCAGTAAATTCAGATGTAACATCTTTAAGAATATTAGTTGAACCATCTCTTAATGAAAATGCCACAATTTTTACTTTATCTCCTGAATTAATAACAACATCTATAGATTTATATAAAGCTTCATATAAGGTTTGAACTTGTTCTAACCTATCTACATGTAATAATTCTTCAAAAAGAATAAGAACACACTTATTTTCTAGAGAATAATTTATTGTATCATCAATTAATTCAAAAGATAATGAGTCTATTTCATTATAATCTCCATTAACAATTTCTGTTAATTTAAAATCATTAATTGCAGATATCTCTGGATTACGATTATGTAAAACAAACTCAATATTAGGAAAGTTAGATTTATCAACTTCTCCATTTATTTGAATTTGTGCAGATAGATCAATTATAAAAAATTGAAATATTATAATAAGAAATAGTAACTTTTTCATTGTGCTATTTTTTAAATGCAGTTTTAAAAAGTAAATTAGTTTTACCTATTCTAAGTTCATCACCATCTATTAAAGGATTAGGTTCTCGAGGAGTTAAGTCCTCACCATTTAATAATGTACCATTTGAAGATAATTCATCAGAAACAATAAATTTATCCTTTTTGCACAAAATTAAAGCATGTAATCCAGAAACTTCTCCATCTGGAACAGTTACATCATTTGATGAACTAGAACCGATAGTGTTTCTTCCTTCAATTATTCTATAGTCCATTCCAAATTCTTCATTATCAAAAGAAACTAACCATCCTCTTAGTTTTCTCTTAGAAACTTCTTTTTTATCTTTAGCATCTGCATATGAGGTATCTCCACCGCCAATAATTGTTTTTGTTGCGTCAAATGATTGATTAGATTGAGAACTGCTTGTAGGAGTTTTTGTTGCTCCTGAATCATTATTTACAGCTCCACCAAAAACCTGTGTCTTTTGTGCGTCTATACTATTGCTAGTTTTTTGATTTCCACCACCACCTAATACTTCAGTTTTATCGTTGCCAGAAGACACTCCTCCACCATTTGGGCAATATGGACATTCATTAATAGTATCTTTAAAAAAATGACCTTTACTACATTGTTTAAATCCTTTCATTGTTTTGTAATTTATTTAATAATTAATTTAATTTTTTTAATAATTTTTTTTAATCTCTTCCATATATTAAATCTCCAGGTGTACTATCCCTAAGAGTTATCCATAACTTATAATAAATACACAGAGATGGAATAATGATAAAAAATAATATTAATGAATAAATAGAATCACTAATATAATTTAAAGTTGAAGAATCACCAATTTCAAACCAACGTGCAATTAAATTAATAGAAAAATTCCCTACTAAAGCTGAAATAAAATAACTGAAAATAAATGCAGATGTAATTAGAGCGATCGAAATAGATGAATATATAAGTATGATACTATTATTTGATAAGCCAAAAGCTTTAAGAGTACCAAGGTTCATTTTATTTTTTGAGATATGTGACACAATCAAGTTTGTTATATATAAAACAATAGAAAAAATACTAAAAAAGATTAGGGCCATAGAAAGTAGAGTTGCTAATTTATTGAACAAATCAAAATTCTTTTTTGATTCAATAACACTCATATCAATTGATAAAGTTTTTTTATCGTGTAAAGTTTCAGTTTTAAGAAATGAATTAAATTGCTGAATAGATGTTAACCTATCTTTTTGAAATTGAAAAACAAAATGTTCAGCAATATCATTAATTTTTGAATTATTTTCACCTAAATTAAAATCATATACTCTATATAAATTATCTGATTTAGGTAAATTATTCATTATTTTTAGACTATCCGCGCTAGAAACATTATTATTTCTTAGCATGATACCATTCTTATAAATTAAATTATCATATTCAATTTCAACAAAACCATTAGATTTCCAAAAATCTTCAAGGGTATCATTATTATTGACGTAATACTGAAAATAATTTTTAGAATAACGATTAGAATTTTCTGGAGATAAAGAAGCCCAAAAGTCATAATTATTAAAAGCTGAAAATAATTTTTCTCCAGCAATCAAATCAACACCTCCAGGAAAAGAACTTACAATACCTTCAATTGGAATACTAAAAAATTTATGTTCTCCATTAATATTTCTTCTGTATTCAAGAAATGGAACATCCTTTTTATATTTCAACTTAGTACTATCATTCTTTAAAAAGTCTAAACTTACAACACACCCCCAACCCAAAGGGTTAAAATTATTATTATTGGATATTGAAGTTAGAGAACCTAATTCCTGTGAAATTATAAAATCATAAATAGGATCTGATATGCTTCCTTTTCTTACTAAGGCTTGTCTTGAAAAATTTTGGGATCTATTTGTAAAATTTACATAATTATTATAAACAGGATATGGCTCATCAAAACCAAAATAGTCAAGAAAAGAAGTAGATTTATATGAAGAATTAGATTTAACTCTTTCAAGTTCTGATTTGTCATGAATTTCTTTCATATTTTCAATAGTAAAAGGATTACCCATTGGAATTTTAACATTAACAAAAGAAACAAATGGATTATTCATTTTTTTATCTAAATATTTAATTGCTCCATTTCCTAAACCAATAGAAAGCATTGAGATTATTAAAATAAACGAAAGAATAAATAGATTAATATATCTGTTACCAGCAATATATTTTAACTCAGGAATAGAAAAGTTTTTAATAAATTGAGGATTAAGCATTTTTAGAATTTTGTTTAATAATTTTAGCTTTAAAATATTCAATTAAATTAGTATCATCAATTAAAGGGGGTAGCATATCATCATAAGATATTTGATTATTCCATCCACCTTTTTCTTGTCTTACATAAGTATTGACATCATTAATTAAGCCATGATGATAATCTGTTTTATTATTTTCATTTACTAATTTACAAGGGTTATTATTTTCAACTGTACTCTCTATTTTATCAATATATACAATTTTATCAGCATGTTGAACAGCTAAAGAAATATCGTGACTAACAATAATAGATGTAGCACCTTTACTTTTAATATCACTTATAAGATGAGACATTAAATTATTTGCATTAGCCCAATCTAAGTTACCAGTGGGTTCATCAGCAAGTAAAATATTATAATTTGAGGCTATTGCTCTAACAAAAGCTAACCTTTGACGTTGTCCTCCGGACATCTCTGAAATTTTTTTTCCTTTATAAACTTTACAATATTTCATGCCAAAAATATTAGTTTTTTGAACTCCTTTATCACCGAGAATCTCCTTATATTCTTTTTCAAATATTTTTTTAAATATTGACCTAGTACTATTTTTTGCTTGAACTTCAGACATTCCTTGCAACATTGGAGTCAGTAGAACATTATTTTCAGCACTGAGGGTAGGAAAAAGATTAGTGCTTTGAAAAATAAAGCTTAGATTTTTTTTTCTAAAATCAGCTAAAAAACTTTCTTTTTTATCCCATATATTTATCATATTATGAGAGAAATTCTCATTTTTAAAATCAAATACTGTTTGAGCATTAGCATTAATTGTATTATTCATCAATCCTAGAGTTTCAAGAATAGTACTCTTGCCAACTCCAGAAGCACCTAGAAAAAAAACAACTTCACCTTTATGTATTTGCAAGTTCTCTACAATTAAAACAGAATTAGCACCTGTTTTATATTTACATCCTAAATTTTTAATATTAAATACCATGATTATTATTTTGAGCCAGGTAAATCAATAAGTGGAATCCAATAAAAATAAGATCCAAATAAATCAAACCTTCTACTTTTAAACAAATTTTCATTTTCATAGCCTTTATCACAAAAAGCTTTAGATTTCATCTCAAAATCTTCATAAAATGCTCTAAAATCACGATTATTTATCTCTTTAATATCCATTAGAGGTGGATAGCTTCCATTTTTGAGTTTTAAATTTTCATTTATAAAGTCAATACCGATTATTAGTTTCCAAACTTCTTGCATTGTTAATTTCTCAATTGTTTCAGTAGATGTTTTAGGTCCAAGAATACTTCTACATACTTCAATTAAATTAGTTTTTAAGCACTCCTTCTTTTCTTGTGTGGTAACACAATCACCGGAAGTTAATTTCTGCAATGATCGTACTAAATTATTTCTTTCATTTTCTGTGAGAAATACAACAGGAACTTGAGCATCAACCCCATTACCATTATAGTCTATTGCCACATAAGCTTTGGTTGTTACTTCTGTTTTATTTAAAAAATCAATAGCCTCTTTTTCTGAACAATTAAATTTATTTTGAATATATATAGTTAAACCCTTGGGAGGTTTTTCGGTATCAATTAAAGGACCACCAGAACCAGATAATGTTGTTCTTAGAATATCTATATTTTTATCAACAGACTTCATGTATTCTGATAAGGTTTCTACTATAGCATTATCAAGATTTTCAGGCCTCATTGGTTGATTAGATTTAGCATAAATAAATCTACCAAACATGTTTTGAAAATCACCTTCAGTTTCTGTCATATCTAGTTTATATGAGTTTACGCCATTTTTTTTCCATGAAATTTTAGGAGCATTAGCCTTACCTGCTACAATTTTATCAGCAGTTTGTAAAATATATTCTTGAGCATCTTCATTAAATGTAAAATATGAATCATCAAAATTATTTTTTACTTGAAAAGAAATTAAATTTATTTCTTTTTCATGAAATAAATTAATAACATCAATAAGTTTTCTTCCTTCTGGATCTTCTTTGTGATTTCCACAATCGCCTATTAAAACAACAACATTACTTTCAGAGGGGTCTAAATTCATCGAATTAATTCCTTTAATTAATCCATTATACTGAGCCTCTTCAAGATCTCTATCATTTGGAGAACTAAAACATTTTGTGCTGTTTACAATTTCTAAAATTTTATCAACTTCAAATTCCGGAGTTAAAGCCTCATAAGAAAAAGCTTTACTACCATCTGAATAATCTCTATAAAAAATTAAACCAAATTTTAATTGATGTTGATTTAATCGTTCATTTTCTTTAATTATTTTAGTTATTGAACTTGCTACAGATTTAAAGTACTTACTCATGCTGACAGTTGCATCTACAGCAAAAATAATATTTGTCATCTGACTCTTTCTATCTAATTTTGCAAGTAAATCATTGTATATTTCAATTTGGTCATCACCAAGTTCTGAACTGTTTTTTGCAATACTTACTATTTCTCTTATGTTTTTATTTATTGGCTTAAGAATTGGTTTTCGCATTCTATTAGCTCTTATTTCTTCAACTCTAAATTCAACAAACCTATTTTCAGTATCACAAATATTTTGAGTAATACAGGTTTCCAGCTTTTTTAAACTTTTATATCCTGGTAATTTTTGATTGCGATAATGGTCGATAGCTTCTTTAGATCTTGACGGCTCCAAAGCTACTCTTGAATTCCAAGGTGTAACATTAGCTTTAGGCATCCAACCATACACTTTGGAAATATTACGATTAGGATTTTCATTTAAAAAATCTGTATTGGATAAAAGAACAGACCCTCCTTGTTCCTTTAAAACAAACATAATTGTAAAAGAGTTTGGTGTTCCTCTTTCAAATTCTTTTTTTGGTTCTGGTTGACTATAATAATGCTTTTGTTCTAATACATCATCCATTTTAATACCACCACCAATCATATCGTCTAATGAAGTTAATATTATTGCTTTTCTTGGTACAGAAACATCACCTTCAGTCTTTAAAGAATAAACAGAAAGAAGTAAATACTTAGCTTCAATCCAACCTTTTTCATCTTCATTTTCATAACCATATACTTGTAACCAATTATCTTTAACATCCTTAACAAGTAAAGCTTCCATATAATTTAAAACAGAACCATTATTAGAACCATTTGGTCTATTTTTTAGTCTATTATTAGCTCTATCAGAATAAACAACCCAAAAACGTTTAGAGTTAGAAGGCAAGCTTTGTAATTGAATAGAACCACGATTAACTTCTTTCATATATGATGTTTTACACTGAGTGTCAAAAACATCAGGAATAGTTTTCCAATTTTGTGAAAAAGATGTAAAAAATGAAAAGAGAAAAAAGATTACAAATAAATTATTTTTTAAATTATTCATAAGTTATTATTTTATTAGAATCACTATCGTTTGACAAGTGTAAAATTGCAGTACAGTTTTTCTGTTGATTATTGTTAAATTTTAATTTATTAGAAAACAATATTGGATCAACCATTTTCTTATTTAAAGAAAGTGAATTATAATCTTCTTCATTAAACCAAAAATGAATTTCAAATTGATTATCTAATCCATTATCAATTGTAATATTATTAATATTAGAAATATAGTTGTTTTCTAAAATTGCATTATTTAAAAATCTTACATCTTTTAAATAATCAGGGGCTGTAATAGTTACCATTCTTAATTTTCTTAATTGTTTGGCAACTTCATTTTTATCATTTGTTACAATTGGAGATGAGCCATTACTTATAAATAAATAAACTTCAGAAACTTTTCTTGATTCAACTAATTTATTAACATCTTGCTGGATTTGGATTAATTTACTACCAGATTCAGATGCATCAATATAAATTAGTAATACATCATTCTGTGAATGTACTATCAGTGATACTGATAGTAAAATTAATGTTATAAAAATTCTCATTATTTTGTGATTTTTAGTTTAATTATTTTTTTTCTATTTGAAGAATAAAAAACATTATTAGTTGAAAGACTTAATAAACTAATTTTTGAATTTCCTTCATTTCTTGATCTAGTTCTAAGTTCAATACAAAACTCTTGGAGATCTTGTTCAACACCTTCAAATTCAATTATAGTACCATACCTCTTGAGCATGTCAGTAAATTGAGTTCTGTTATTTTTAATGTCAGAAATATAAAGTTTGAAAGAATTACACACTACAGAAGCAGCTGGTGCATCAGGAGAGTTTGGCGCTTCAGATTCAATAGTGCAAAAAGGAATTTTTGCTTTGGTAATTTGATTAGACCTTTTAATTCTTAAATAGAAAAAACTAGAACCACTAATTTCACTTTTCTCCCATTCTAATTTTCCTTTAACAAATCCAGTATTCTTATTTAAAGAAACCTCTAGATTTGTATCATTATCCATATTTGTAAAAATAGTATAAACACATGATTCAGAAACATCAATTGACTCAACAATTAAAGGTAGTGGCTCACATGCATTTTTATGAGCATTTATTCTAAGTTTGAAATTCTTAATTTTTCTATCACCCTTTATTATAAGATTTTGATTCTCATCCCATTTAATGAGAAAATTCCCATTTTCACATGGATAAAAATTATTTCCTTTAGAATAAATTCTTTCACCAGTCAATAAATTAATTGCATGTAATCCCAACTCATCAACATCAACTCCTGAGACGGAAAAATAGTTATCAGATAATTCTGTAGTAATTATATATTCAGTTACGCCATCAGAACCAAGAACACCATTATCTTCAGGAAATATTTTGTCCCAGCTCATATATATTAAACCAATTAATAACAAACTTAGAATACCAATAAAAACTTTTTTAGCAGTATCAGATAGAGGCAAAGAAGATTCTTCAACAATCATTATATCATCTCCACCACACTTTGGACAATCATTAGGATTATCTGCTTTAAACTCATTGTTACATGTGTTAGACTCACATCTCCATAAATATTTTTTCATTCTTTGTTGTTTTTAAAATTTATAACTTACTCCAACCTTAATAGAAATATGAGACATGTCAACGTCTATAAGATTATTTAAAGTATTTAATTCATTAAAATCATTACTGACTCGATCTGTAGCTATATCAAAAATATTTGTTTGATATTGAGTATAAATAGCACCAACAGAAAACATTAATCTGTCTTTATATTTAATCATAGCATTTAAATCAAGGATTAAAGTTTGTACTGATGTATTAAAATCTAAATTACCTGACTGAGCTAAAGCATAATTACCAAAATCATATACACCGTTATCAGCAATAGTAATACCAAATAAGTCTTCATAATATCCAGAATAATTAGCCTGTGCAGTATTAGAATAGGTTGCTGATTTAGTTGTCACATTTCCAAGACCAGCAGAAATAGAAGCAATACCATCAAATTTATTTACTTTAAATGCATTTAATCTTAATTCAGCTCCAACAAAAAATGTTTGAAGGTCAATAACTTGATTTTCTTTAAAATTTTCTATTAGAACTGTCCTAACGTATTCATCACCATCGCTATCTATATCATTATAAGATTCAGTAAAACTTGGTATATTAAGATTATAATCAAAGTTTTCTGAGACAATACCACCCTTAGCATAAACAGAAACTTTCTTTTTTTTCTTTTTTTCAGAAGAATTAAATAAAAGATCGTCTAAATTAATTGAAAGAGAACCACCAAAAGAAGTTGATGTTATATCAGATTCAAGAGCATTATAACTATTTGGATTTACAGTAAGTAAGTTAGAGTTTAACAAAGTAAATACTTGAAGATCTCCAACAGTTTTAGTGAAAGGCAATAAATAAATATTTTTTTCATCAGTGTCTTTAAGTGTTTTTAAATTTATTTTCTTCTCTCCAATCAAGGTTTCATCTTTTGAAGAAATAATAATATTAGTTTTATCAGTAATATTTGATATAGAATAGAAATATCCCGATAATTGTTTTTCTTCACCATCAATACTTACTTTAATCTCATCAATAGGTATTAATTTACTTTTACCAATTCTTTTAGAATGAGGAGATATAACTAATAACTTTCCCTTAGGCTTGTATAAATTAATGTTACTAATCTTTATAGATTCATTGTTAAATTTAAATATAAATTCAAGTTCAAATTCATCCTCATAATTAACATATTCAGTGAAAGTTTCAACTTTCCCTCTATATTTCTCTGTAACCTGAATACTATGTTTAGCATTTTCTCCATAAACTTTTTTCGTTAAAAAAACAGATAAACTTCCTTGATTTTCGTCTGTATAATTAATAGATGATATTTCATGAATATCAATATCCACGCCTATTCTTGAATAATATAATCTCATTAGTTTAGTATATTCTTCAATTGAGATTTGCTGATCATAATTACCAATAGCTGGAATATCATTTACAACTATAGTATTCAAATTATCGAATAAGTCTAGAAATTGAGTTATTCTATTTTCGTTTGCAAAACTACTTGCAGATTCATAATCATTAATAAGCTGCAAAACAGACATAACAATTTTTTGATGATTTTTATCTTCATTCCTATCTTGAGCAAATATTGCAAAGGGAATAAAAAATAATAGTAATATATTTTTTTTCATTGTTTATTATAAATTTCTTAATAAAATATTTTAATTTAAAATTATTTTTCTTGTCAAGGTTTTATTATTTGATTTGAAAACAATAAAATAAACACCTGAGTTAAACTGACTAAAATCAATTGAATTACTATTAAAATTAATTGGACAATCAATTTTTCTTCCTAAGAAGTCCATTACTTGAATATCAATAAAATGCGTAGGGATTTTAAAGTTTAAAATATCTTTTACTGGATTAGGAAATATTGAAATATCTTTAAAGTAATCATCTACAAATAAAGGATTAGGAGGGGAGTTAAAATATGATCTAGTAAAACAACTAACATTAGAATAATCATAATAAGTATCAACCCAGTAGCTATACAAATTAGTATCTATAGAATTAGAAAGTTGAATATATCTTAATGTATCATTTAAAAATATTTCAGACTGGTTAGTTTGTTTATTATCATACCCCCATTGATAGTTCAAGCCAAAAGATGAATCGCTAGCAATCAAAATATTAGAGTTCTCTTTAAGTAATATTGAACATTCAAAGGGAGAAGATTCAACCTCAATAGTTACAATTTCTGAAGTAGTAATAGAACAACCGGTTTCATAAACATAAGTATCTACAAAAAGATCAAAATCACCTATAGTCGGAGACCAATTAATAATACACTCTTTTGATTCATTAGTTCCTACAAAATTACCACCATTTGTATACCAGAAATATCTATAATCATCTGAGGTTACCGATAAAGTATAATCAGAATAATTTTGATTATTACAAACATTAAAATCACCTGTAATTTGATATGAAAGAGGCAAAGGGTTTACTACAATATTAATACTATTAGTATTTAAATCTCCGCATAAAGTTGTAACATTTAATCTAAATAATGTAGAATCAGCTAAAGATAAAGGTTGATAATCTGTATTATTAGCAGAATTAATATTATTCCAAAATCCTGAGTCATTAAATTGCCACTGATATGAATATATACCATCTGAACCTATTGAAGGCGAGCTAAGTTGAATATTATTAATATCATCGCCCAAGCATATTGTATCATTATCAGAAATTATTCCAGGATTAAAATCATCATAAACATTAATTAATACTGGAGATGTAAATTTAAATCCACATCCAAAATTAGATGTTACCTTAACTCGATAATATGTTGATTCTAGCAATGAAGGAGGTTGTAAAGAGCTTGTAGATGCACCATTAATAATTATCCAATTATTATTATCAATAGATTCTTGCCATTGAAATAAATAATCACCATTAGCTCCATCAGGAGCAGTATTAAAACTAATCTGTGCAGGAACCGTATTATAGCAGATAGTTTGATTAGATGATATAGAACCCGCAGTAAGTGGGTTTAAAACTTCAATTAATATTGTGTCTGAATATCTTGGAATACATAGATTAGAAAAAGAAGAAGTATTTTCTAATCTAAAAAACTTAGATGTTGTCATATTTCCAGGAGAATAAAAAGTATCATTATTAGTTCCTGAAGCAGAATTCCAATTTGAAGAATCAAATGATGATTGCCAACGATAATTAAATAGATTATTTCCTCCTGTAGGAGGAAAAATAATATTTAGATTTGAAGCCAATGAATCATAGCATATTACCTGGTTAGAAGTAATTGTTGCAGGAATAACTTCAGGAAATACAAAAACATTTGAAATGTTAGAAATATGTTCTCCACATCCTGAATTAGAAATAAATTTTACTCTATAATCAGAAGTAGTTATTAAAGCTCCAGGATTATAAAAATTATTATTATTAATAGTTTGTACATTCCATTGGTTAGCTAAAGAATCATAAATTGACCATTCGTAAGAATAAGGAGTATTTCCTCCAACAGCATCTAAATCTGTAGTAATTAAATCAGGTAAAGTATTATAACAAATAGTATCAAACATATTTAATGAGCCAACTAAAAACTCATCATATACATAAACCAAAATTGTATTTGTTAAAAGTGAACCACATCCGTAATCAGAGCTTACAATAACTCTATAAAAATGACTTGTATCAAGAGCTGGAGGTTGAAAAAATAAAGAATCTGTAGAAGGAATACTATCCCATGTCAGAGCATTTAGAGATAGTTGCCAATTATAGGTGTAATTACCATCTGCACCAGAAGGTTGAGTGTTAAAAGAAAGAAGATTAGGTGTAGTATTATAGCAGATATTTTCAGAGTTAACTATATTACCAGCTAAAAAATTGTCATAAACGGTAATTAGTACTTCGTTAGAATAGCTAGGGCCACAATTAAAATCTGAAATAGTTTGAACTCTATAATATTTATCTGAAACTAAATTAGTTGGATTAAATTGAATACCGTTCGAATAAAATTGCCAATTTGAGCCATTAGATGATGTTTGCCAAGTGTAAGAATCATTATTGAGTACTCCTCCTCCAGAAGAAAGTTGAACAATATTTAATGTATCAGGAGAAGTATTAAAGCATATAGACTGATCATCAGAAATTAATGAAGAAGTTAATTGATTATAAACAGAATCTTTAATATTATTTGTAAAAACAACTCCACATCCAAAATCAGAAGTAACCTGGACTCTGAAAAAAGTAGTATTTGAAAGAGAATTTGGTTGATATGTAGTACTATTTGTCGAGGCAGAAGCTAAACTCCAAGTGTTGGAATCTAAAGAGGATTGCCAAACATATGAAAATAATCCATCAGCTCCAGATGAATTAACATCAAAGTAATGAGGTAAAGGAATAGAATTGTAACATAAAAACTGATTTTCAGAAATAGATCCAGAACTAATTGTATCAAAAACAGTTAAGTTTAAGTAAACAATAGAATCACAATTGTTTAAAGCAATAAGTGTATCTATATATAAGCCTGAAACATTATAGTCGTTAATTCCTACTGTAAATCTATCCCAACTACAGATAGATAACGAAATACTAGTATCAATAATTTCAGATTCTGTTAAAATTTGATTTGATGAATTTGTACAATTATTTGAATCTGTTACTATTACGTTATAATTTCCCATAGGAATTCCAGAGATATCTTCAGTAATAAAAGCATCATTATTCCAGGAGAAAGAGTATGGATAAACTCCCCCACTTACACTTAAATCAATAAAACCTGAACTATCTCCAAAGCAAAGAATATTAGAAAAAGAAATAATAGAGGAATTTAATAATAGTGGCTCAGTTAAAGAAATAGATTGACTAGTGGAACAATTATTATCATCAACAACAGATACAAAATAATTATTTGCTCCTAAATTATTAAAAACCCCAGTATTTGAAGAAGATCCATTTAGAAAATATAAATATGGTGAAGTTCCGCCATTATTTGTTGTAACTTGAATAGAGCCAGTTAAATCACCATTACATAGAATATTTGTATGAGAGAGAAAAGAAATTAAAGTATCAGGTTGATCTATATTTATAGAACCAGAAATAAAACAATTATTATTATCGTATACACTAACATTATAAGAGCCAGCTTGAAGGTTTGATAAATCCTCATTAGTGGAGCCATTATTCCAAGAAAAACTATAATTTGGTGTTCCTCCAGAAATATTTAAATCAATCGAACCAGACGAATCTTGAAAACATAATAAATTATTTGAAGCAAAAGATAATGATAGAGCATTTGGCTCAGAAATAGTAAAACTATTTGTTGAACTACATAAATTTGAATCGATAACTAAAACATTATAAACATCAGAAATCAATGAATCGATATCTTCAGTTATTTGACCGTTAGACCAAATTATTGACTGTAAATTCGGTGAGAAAATAGTAAGATCTATACTTCCATTTGACTCTCCAAAACAAAGAACATTATTTTCAATTCCAGTTATTGTTGGTGATGATAATATTTCAAGAATTAGAAAAACAACACTATCACATCCAACAGAGTTAACTAAAGTATCTGTAACATTTGATATTGATTGATTATAAGTGACTCCATTAATCCAAGTATAACTATCACATGCACTTATACTATCAAAACTATAAGCACTATTAAAAAGACATGAGCCATCATCTATTGTTGCATTAGGATTATAATTACAAGCAGAAGAATCCATACAGCCAGGTTCATCAACAACTAAAGAACCAATCATACCATTTTGAGCATGACTTCCTACTGAACAATCATAATTATATAATCCAACAATATTAAAAATATGAGAATAAATTAAAGAATCATTTGTTGGGCTAGATGTAAAACTTTCAGGATTATTAAATGATATTCCTGAAATAGAATTTGTATCAAAATTAACATTATGTAAACCTCCATCATTAACCCAAGTGACAGTATCCCCAATATTAATAGTTAAAGTTGAGGGGGAATAATAAAAGTTTCCTGAGTTAATTACCCAATTTGTTGAATTGGCTATCACAGATAAAAGTACAGCAGATATAAAAAGTATTTTTTTAAACATATATATAAATATTTAAGTCTAACAAATTAAAAACATTACAAAAAAATCAATATAAAATTTAGATTTTTTAATTTTTTAAATATACAATTAATACCTATAATAAAATAAGTTAAAAATGAAATCCTAATTAACACAACTTACTGGAAGTAAACACATTAAGTTTTAGAGCTAATAAATGCAACTTGGTTGCGTTTATTGAAGCCGTAAAATAATTTTATTAGGAATTATTTGTAATTTAAAAAAAATTTTATTTAATGAGTCTAGTTTTTTTTAGAATTGAATAAAACTTTTAATATGTATACAATTAAAGGAATAAAATAAAATAAATGTCTTATTAAATTCTCTAATAAAACAGAAGAATCAAAATAAATAACATTTGACCAATAGTAGAAAAAGGATGACAAAAAATTTGGCATATCATCAAAGTATAAAAAACCTATATTCCAATTTCCACGTAATATCTTAACATTATCAATATCTAAATCCAAAAAAGGACCAACTAAAGCTAAAAATAAAAAACAGATAAATATAAAAATAGATTTAATAAATTGTAAAGATCCCGAGGATGAATGAGTTTGATTTATAATACTAGAATTTTCAAACAAAATCTGTATGTCATTTTTAAAATCTTTACAATTTTGATATCTTCTTTCTTTATTTTTTTGAGTAGCCTTATGTATTATTATCTCAAAATTTTTAGCAACACCCGGATAAAACTTACTTGCTTTAGGAAAAGATTCGCCAACTATCTTTGTTTGAATATTAAATGTATTAGTTTCTTCAGCATAAGGAGATTTACCTACAGCCATATAAAAAAGAGTAACTCCTAATGAATAAATATCTGTAAGCCTATCAACCTTCACAGCATTAACCTGCTCTGGGCTCATATAAGCAGTTGTACCAATTTGTACACCAGTTTTTGTTAATCCTTTGTCTTTTTCTTGAATTTTAGCAATACCAAAGTCCAATACTTTAATTATTCCTAATTTATTGATCATAATATTAGAAGGTTTAATATCTCTGTGGACCAAACCTTGATCATGCGCATATCCAATAGCATCTAAAATTTGTATAAATAAATTAGTAAGTTGTTTTTCAGGAATTGGACCTGAAACTTTTCTAATATGTTCATCTAGTTGTTGTCCATCAACATATTCCATAATAAGAAACAAACCATCTTTTCTTTCTTTATAATCTAAAAGTTTAACAATATTGGGATGATCTAACTTAGAATGGGTTTTAGCCTCTTGAGAGAATCTTTCTCTAAAACTGGCATCAGTAGCTAGATTCTTATGTAAAGACTTAATAGCAACTTTCTTTTCTAATTTCTCATGCTCTGCAAGAAATACATCTCCCATGCCACCAGAGCCAATCTCCTTAATAATTTTATATCCAGAAAGTTTAATCATATTAGCAAAATAAACAAAAATATTAAGAAAATTCTATTGACACTTATTGCAAGAA
>MDSY01029229.1_pt1 | contig 17134 bp, 18 predicted proteins | sample 811131 | NCBI WGS metagenome assembly MDSY01 (sample SAMN05326643, study PRJNA326480) | marine metagenome | isolation source: seawater | place: Atlantic Ocean: South West | collected 2010
TACGATTTTCCCTAATCCTGATAATACAAGTGAATTCGAAGAATTTGAAAGTTTGAACCTTGAGTGGATGAAAACAATCTACTCCAAAGATAAAATTTCTAAATTGAATAATTTTATAATTAAAAAACCTTCGGAATATTTATCTTCAGTTATATATACTTCTTTAATTAAAGAAAAAAAAAATTGGTACAATATTAGAATATTAAAAATTAAATATTTTTTTTTACTTTTGGTATTACTATTAAAAAGTAAAATATTATTTAAGTTTTTTTTTAAAACCAAAATACCAATAGATGGGCAAATAATAACTAAAGCACTAAAAAATTTTGAAGTTAAAAAAAGTTTTTTGTATTATATCAAGAATAAATACTATCTTTAGTTGTTATAATAAGTATGTTTAAATAATGGGCATTTTAAGTTCTAACAGATTTGAAGAGATAATAAATATTTCTAGTCGTAAAAGTTATGACTGTTTTATTGAAACCGGAACTTACACTGGAAGATCAATAATACCTTTGGCGAAAGAAAATCCTAAAATTCAATTTCATACTATTGAAATAGTAAAAGAGCTTTATTTATTTGCGAAAAATGTAGCAAATAAACAAAATGTAAAAAATATAGAATTCTATCATGGGGATAGCGTAGAGCTTTTAGAAAAAATGATAAGTAATATCAAATCAAATTATTTGGTAATTTTTTTAGATGCTCACAGCTCGTCATATGAAGGTTTTTCTGCTGAAACAATTGAAAAAGATAGTAATGAAACTTTTTTTTCTAAACTTAAAGATAAATTATTTAACAGAAAAAAAAAAATTTCAACCAATATAAAAAAAAATAAACTTACTGATTTAGATGTTCCATTAATTGAGGAACTTAAAATTATTTCAAATTTTGAAAAAAATTTTTTGATTATTATAGATGATTTTGATTTATTTGAAAAAAAATTTGATTTTGCTGATTGGCAAAATATAAATGAAGATAAAATTAAAAAAATTTTTTCTAATAAACACTGTAATTTTAATAAATTACCAAAAAGGGGACTTAATTCACCTCAATTAATTGTTGAAATAAAATTAAATTGATAACCCTGTCAATGAATAATTAAAAAATATTTTTTATGGTTAAGGTTTTTTACGATTATCAAATTTTTACATTACAAAAATATGGTGGAGCATCTAAATATTTTACAAATATTGTTGATAATTTTTCTGAAGAAATTGATCCAAAGATAGTATCTTTATTTTATAAAAATGAATATTTAAAAAATTTAAATAATAAACAAGCTTTATTTTATTACAGTGAAAAACTTAATTTTTTGACTAATTCTTTCAATAAGTTAAATAAAAAATACTTTCAGCATTACATCAACAAGTATAAACCAGATATAATTCACTACACTTATTTTAATGAAAAAAATATTTATAAATCTGAAGCAAAAAAAATAATTACTGAATTAGATCTAATAAAGGAAAAGTTTTATCCTCAGATTTATGAAGATGAAATAAATTACAAAAAAAAACTATATTCAAAAATTGAACAAATAATTTGTATATCTGAAAGTACTAAAAAAGATTTAATAAAATATTACAATATAAATGAGGAAAAAATAAGTGTAATCCATCTTGGAATTAATAAAAGTCAAAATTACACAAAAATAGATATTAATTTAAAACCTTTCTTATTATATGTGGGCCCTAGATCGAGATATAAAAATTTTTACAACCTTTTAAAATCTTATTCTATATCTAAAAAGATAAATTCTGAATTTAATTTAGTTTGTTTTGGTGGAGGGAAATTTACAAAAAAAGAAAAAAATTTATTTAAACAATTAAATATAGAAGATAACAAAATTTTATATTTTGAAGGAAACGATTTGGAACTTAATTTTTTTTATAAGCATGCAAGAGTATTTATATATCCATCTTTATGTGAAGGATTTGGCATACCATTGCTAGAAGCTATGAAGATGCATTGCCCTGTTGCATGTAGCGACACGTCTTCGTTTCCTGAAGTTGCAGGGAGTGCAGCTATATATTTCGATCCTAACTCGATTGACTCAATCATATCTAGCTTAGAAAAAAATTTATTTAACGATCAACAATTAAATAGTTTAAAAGATAAAGGAATCGAAAATATTAAAAAATTTAATTGGAAAAACTGCTCAAAAGAAACTGAAAAAATTTATCAAAAGATAGTATAAAAATGTTGTCATACTTTTTACAACCAAAGGTATCTGTAAAGTTAAGAAGATTAGGTAGTAAAAATGATGGCGGATATTTTGTACCAAAAAAAATAATCCCTCTTACAGAAAATTTAATTTGTTTTGGGTTAGGGTTTAACTGGGATTTTGAAAAAGATTTTTTGAAATATAATAAATTCTGTAAATTGATAACGTATGATCATACAGTTACTTATTTTTCCCTTATTAAAAATTTTTTTCAAAATCTATTTTTTTCAATAAGATACAGAAAAGAACCTGAAAAAATATTTAAATTAATTGACTATTTTCTATTTTTTTATGGTTATCGTGCAATTCATAAAAAAAATAAAATTGGTTATACAAATATAAAAAAACAAAAACAAATTGATTTAGATAAAGTATTAAAAAATAAAAAAAAAATCTTTCTCAAAATCGATATTGAGAGTGATGAATATAAGATTTTAGATAAGATAATTAAGTATCAAAAAGATATATTATGTCTTGTAATTGAATTTCATAAAATAGGGGATAATTTAAAAAAATTAAAAAAGTTTTATAAAAAGTTTAAATTAGTTAATTGCAATACTTGTCCTAACAATTCATCAGGATTAGATAACAAAAATAACACAAAAACTATAGAAGTTACATTTATAAACAAAATATTTTTTAAAAAAGATGATTATCAAAAAAAAATTGTTTCGAAATGTTCAATTAATAATCCTTATAAGAAAAAAATTATTTTAAATTATAATAAGTCATGACCTTATCACCTTTAGCGCTTTTTGTTTATAATAGACCTAAGGAATTAGAAATTACTTTAAAATATTTAAAAAAAAATCTTTTAATCAAACAAACAAAAATTTACGTTTTCTCCGATGGGCCAAAAAATGAATTCGAAGATAAAATTAAAGTATCTAAAGTAAGAATTCTTATAGAAAACTCAAAATTAAATATAAAAAAAAAGAGATATTTCAAGATGAATAGAGGTTTGAAAAAAAATATTCTAGGTGGTTTAAATACAATCTTTAAGACAAATACGAAGGTAATAGTTTTAGAAGATGACATTATAACAAGTAAATATTTTTTAAATTTTATGAATGAGTCATTGGAATATATAAAAAATAATAATAAAGTTTGGCATGTTGGTGCTTGGAATTATCCAATTAAAATAAATAATAATGATAAAAATAAAATAATTTTGAATAGTCAAATGCATTGTTGGGGATGGGGCACACATAAAAAAAATTGGAAAAAAATTAATTTAAATTCTAATTCGTTAATTAAAAAATTTAATAATGAATTAATTAATGTTTTTACCTGGAATAACAAACTTAATAATTGGTCACAATTAATAAGAAATCATAATGGTCAACTTAAAAGTTGGGCAATTTTTTGGTATACCTCAATTTTTTTGAATAAAGCAATGAGCTTAACTCCTCTTGTAAGCTATACTAGAAATATTGGTTTTAGCCAAACATCAACAAATACTAAAAAAAAATTTAAACAAATAATTAAACTGAATAATAGTAAAATAAAATATTTTATTAATAATAATTTAAATCAATATTACTTGAGTAAAATTGATCAGTATTTATCAGGAGAGTTACTAAGCAACAATAAAAAAAATAATCAATTAGGAAGTTTAGTAAAAAATTTATTTAAAAAATTTTTATGATTAAGTTAAAAAACACTATATCGATTTTAAAAAAAATCCAATTCAATTATAAAAGTAATATATCTTATTTTGTACTCTTAAGTTTAGTAAGTGCCATGTTAGAGATATTGGGGATTGGTGTAATATATCCACTTGTAAAGATTATTTTAGCAAACGATGTAAGCATTATTATAGAGAACTATGAATTAGAAAAATATGTTCCTTTCATTAGCGCTGATACCCAAAAAAATGAACTTTTAAGACTTTTTTGTTTTTTTATTTTTATTATTTTTTTTGTTAAATTTTCTTTAAAATTATTACTTAATTACAAGATGGGAAAAGTTTATCAATTGATCAAAACTTACTTATCAAGTTATCTCACAACTCATTATTTAAAATTAGATTTAAAAATTTTTATGATAGATGATCAGGCTAATAAAATTAGAAATATTTTAGGTGAGTCAGATTCTTTTGCAAAAAATTATATTAATTCTATATGCTTAATTACTGAGATTATACTTACAATATCCATACTAGTAATAATTTTTCTTATAAATCAATTAGTAATTTTATTAATTTTATCAGTAATATTAATTCTTTTTTTTGGCCATAAGTTTTATTTCAAAACAAAAGTTGAAGATATCACTGAAAAAAGAATTTTTTTAGATGGTCAAAACTTAAAAAAAATAACTGAGATGTTTAATAATTTTAAAGAATTTAAATTTTTTCTTAATAGTGAACGTTTCGTGGATAGGATTACAAAAAATTTTAAAACTTTAAATAATCAAAAGTTTAAATTAGACTTCCTCAGCTCTTCTTTAAGACCGATTGTAGAATTAATTTCTATAGGAGTTATTATTTCAATGTTTTTACTCATTTCATTTTCAGTAAAAATTAATTCTCAAGAATTTGTAGCTCAGTTCGGAGTAATTATATTTTCTTTTGTAAGAATTCTCCCATCTTTAAATAGAATTATACAATTACGACAACAATCTTTTTTAATATCAAAATCAGTTGATCTGATACTTAATGAGTTTGCGACTTCATTAAATCTTAAAAGAAAACTAAAAAAAGATTTTACAGCAACACCTAAAGGAGAAATAAACTTTAGCAAAAATATCTCAGTAAAAGAACTAAGTTATGTGTATGATAATAAAAAAATAATTAATTTTAGTGATAAATTAACAATCTACAATAAAGCCATTAATGTTATAACTGGAAGATCGGGCCTAGGTAAAACTACCTTATTAGATATTATAAGCGGACTTAGAGAGCCACAAGGTAAAATCTTTATTGATGATGCAGAGGTTGAGGTTTTTGAAAATGATTACTGGTTTTCTAAAATTGTATATTTTTCCCAAAATTCTTTTATTTTTGATGACAGTTTAAAAGAAAATGTAATCTTGAATTCTGAATTTGATGAAAAAAAATATAACGATTTGATATCTATTTTTCAATTGGAAGATTTGACTGATAGAAAAACTTTGGGTGAATTATCAAAAAATATATCAGGTGGACAAAAACAAAGAGTAGCGTTAGTAAGAGCTCTATATAGTGATAAAAATATTATTATTCTGGATGAACCAACTAATATGTTAGATAAAGGTAATAAAGAACAATTTGTTGAGTATTTAAAAAGCAGTAAATTTAACAAAACCTATATAATAGTTACCCACGATCATGAATTGATTAATTCTGCTGATAATATAATTAATATAACTTAAAATAACAAAATTACATTTATGAATACAACATTTCTTGTTGGTGGTTCGGGGCAAATAGGTACTGTTTTAAAAGATCATTTAATTAAGCAAAATGAATTTGTTGTTATAACATCGAGATATAAAAAAAAAAAAACTAAAAAAAAAAATATAAAGATAATAAATCTAAATATTAATAATAAAGATGATATTAAAAAAAGATTGAGTTGTACAATCCAAGGAAGATTTTTTATTTAGCAGGTCAAAGCTCTCCTAAAATTTCTATAAAAAAAAAGGAAATAACATTAAAAAGTAATTTTAATGGGTGTAAAAATTTTTTAGAAGTTATCTATAAACTAAATAAAAACATAAAGTTTATTAATGCTTCCTCTAGTGAGATATTTGGTGAGTCAAAAAATAAATTAAGAGTAACGAGTAATAAAAAACCAACTTCACCCTATGGTTTAGCAAAACTGAAGTCTTTTAATTTGACTAAATATTATAGAATAAAAAAGAAACAAAACAGTTATAATGCAATCTTCTTCAACACAGAGTCAGTTTTTAGAAAAAAAATTTATTTATTACCAAAAATCTGCAAAGCTGCAATTAATGCTTCTAAATATAATAAAAAAACGTTTTTTGGAAATATTGATATAATAAGGGAGTGGAACTGGGCTGATGATCAGTGTGAGCTATTGATTAAGTTTGCCCAAAAAAAACCACAAGATTTTATACTTTCTAATGGAAAACCATATTCTGTTAAAGAAATGATTAGTTATGCGTTTGAATATTTCAAACTGGATTATAGAAAGTACATCAAAATAAATAAAATATTTTATAGAAAAAAAGAGGTAAAAAAAAAACAATCTGATTGTTTATATTATTTGAAAAAAAACAATATAAACAAAAAAAGTTTTATTCATGGGAAAAAACTAATTCATTTAATGATTAAGTTTTATTTAAATCGATAAAATGTTAAGGTTTAAAGAATGAAAAAAAATGGTATAATTTTAAGAAACTTTAGTGAGAAATTAGTAAAAAATTCAATAAGTTGCGGTTTAAGTAAAAAAAATTATTATAATTTATTAAAAAATTCTATAAAACACATTCAAAAATGAGTTTTCCCATAAAAAAATTTTAAAGGATTATAATAAAATTCAAAAGCAAATATAAAAATAAATGAAAGATTCATTAAGCTTAAATAAAAAAAAAAATATTTTAATTACAGGTGCTGCAGGGTTTATTGGGTTTAGTCTTGCAAAATATATCTTAGAAAAAAACAAGAAGATAAAAATTTTTGGTATTGATAACTACAATGACTATTATTCTGTTAAATTAAAAAAAGATAGAATAAAGCAAATCAATAAAAATAAGAATTTTAAATTTTTTAAAATAAATATATGCAATAAGAAATTATTAAGTAATTTGATAAAAAAAAAAAAAATTGATTGTATTTATCATTTTGCTGCTCAAGCTGGTGTAAGACATTCTATTTTGTTTCCTCAAAAATATTATGACTCAAATATTGTTGGCTTCAATAATATTTTAGAAATTTCTAGAAAGTATAAGATTAAAAAAATAATTTATGCTTCATCAAGTTCTGTATATGGTGATGTAAAAAAATTTCCTCTACATGAAGGTTTAATTACAAACCCTAAAAATGTTTATGCACTCACTAAAAAATTCAATGAAGAATTAGCAAATAATTATAAGGATAACTATGATTTAAATATTTTGGGCATTCGGTTTTTTACCGTATTTGGAGAGTGGGGAAGGCCTGACATGTTAATGATGAAATATCTAAGAAATATTTTTTTTAATTCAAAATTTGAACTATTTAATAAAGGTAATCATTTTAGAGACTTTACCTACATTGGAGATGTTGTAAAAATTTTATATAAACTTAATACTTTAAATATTAGTAAGGAATATGTTCTTAATATTTGTTCAAATAAACCTATTAAAATTACAAAAATAATAAAAATTGTTAATAGAATAACCAATAAAAAATCTACCATTGAATTGGTAGGCATGCAGAATGCCGATATACTAAAAACGCATGGTGATAATAAAAAAATAATTAAATTAACCAAGGTCAAAAAATTTGAGAAAATAACTAGTGGAATACAAAAAACTATAGATTGGTACAAAAAATATTATCAAATAAATATTAATAAATAGAATTTCATTACTCAGGATCAAAATATTAAAAGACTATATAAAACATTTATATGAAAAAATTTAATCAAAACAAAAATATTTTAATTACTGGTGGAGATAGTAGATTTGCGAGGGAGTTAAAAAAAGTTTTTTATGGAGATAGTATATTTTATAAAAATAAAAAAGATCTAGATATTTTGAATATAAAAAATTTAGAAAAAGTTATAAAATCAATCAATCCAAAAATAATAATTCATTTAGCTGGGCTAACCAGACCAATGAAAATTCATGAAAAAGATATAATATCAAGTATCAATTTAAATATTATTGGAACAGCAAATTTGGTAAAAATTTGTGCTAGAAAAGATATTAAAATAATTTATTTTTCAACTCACTTTGTATATCCATGCAAAAAAGGTAATTATAAAGAATCAGATTCACTTTCTCCTATTAATAATTATGCATGGTCTAAACTTGGAGGTGAAGCGGCTGTTCAGATGTATAAGAATTCTTTAATTTTAAGACTTTCTATGTCGGAGTACCCATTTGTACATAAATCAGCTTTTGTGGACATAAAATCTAATTTTATATATAATATAGATGTAGCAAAGATTTTACCTAAAATTTTAAACATTAAAGGAGTATTAAACATAGGAGGAAAAAAATCTTCAATTTATAACTTTGCTAAAAAAAGTAATCCTGAAGTTAAACGAATAAAATTAAAAAAAAATCATTTCTACCCAAAAGATTCATCTACTAATATTAAAAAAATGAATAAAATTTTAAAAAAATAATGAAAGTCTCATTTCATGATATTTATAAAGGAATATCTAATAAAAAAAAAATCGAAACAGACATAATAAGTTTAATAAGAAAAAATAAATTTATAGGAGGGGACACTGTTAAGAAATTTGAAAAAAAATTTGCTATTTTTACTAAATCAAAATTTTGCATATCAGTTGGAAATGGTACAGATGCATTAGAAATATCTTTAGAGGCCCTTGGAATTAAAAAAAATTCTGAAATCATAGTTCCAGTAAACACTTGGATAGCAACAGCAAATGCTGTGGCAAGAGCTGGTATAAAGGTTGTTTTTTGTGATGTAAACCTGGAAGACTACTCTATTTGTATTGACGATTTAAAAAAAAAAATTACGAAAAAAACAGAAGCTATTATTCCAGTACATTTATATGGTCATCCTGCCGACATGTTAAAAATAAAGAAATTAGCAAAGGCTAAAAATATCAAGATTATTGAAGATTGTGCCCAAGCACACGGCACTAAATTATTTAAAAAACATGTGGGTAACTTTGGTGATATTGGTACTTTTAGTTTTTATCCTGGAAAAAACCTGGGTGCTTTTGGAGACGCAGGTTGCATAATTACTAATAATAAGAAATATGCAAATGCTTGTGAAAGAATAAAAAATCATGGAGCTTTAAAAAAATATGATCATAAGATATTAGGAAGAAACTCTAGACTAGATACTATTCAAAGCTCAATATTATTAAATAGATTAAAAGTCTACAATTATGCTTTAAGAAAAAGAAATACGAATGCGTCAATTTATTTTAAAGAACTTAAAAATATAAAAAACTTACATTTACCAATATTAAAAAAAAATTCACAAAATTCATACCATCAGTTTGTAATAAGAACTAATTTAAGAAATAATTTACAATCTTTTTTAAAAAGTAAAAATATTCAAACTATGATTCACTATCCTTATATGTTGTCTGATTTAAAAATTTACAAAAAGTCCTTGGGACTCAAAAATTTAAAAAATTCTAAAAACTTAGGAGATAAAATTTTAAGCTTACCCATTTCAGAGGAACATACAAAAAAAGAAATCTATTATGTGGCCAAATCAATAAAGGCTTTTTTTTATAAAAATTAATGAAAAAAAAAATATTAAAAATAATTAATACTTTGCTGAAGATATTAAATATTAAAATCGTTAAAAATGTTGATCAGTTTAGCAACACGTACAGGCTCTGTTTAGCGTTCAAAGAAAAAGATATCAGAGAGATTTATGATATAGGTGCTAATGAAGGTCAGTTTGCTAGGGAATTAAGATATTATGGATATGACTATAAAATAATAAGTTTCGAACCTTTATCTGCCGAACATGAAAAACTAAAAAATAATGCAAAAAAAGATAAAAATTGGGAAGTGTATGAAAGGATTGCTATTGGCAATGAAAATAAAAATTTAGAAATTAATATTTCAAAAAATTCTGTATCATCAAGTATTTTGAATATAAAAAATGAACATATAGATGCGGCACCCGAGTCAAGATTCGTAAGTAAACAAAAAGTAAATCAAATTAAACTAAATGATATATTTGAAAAGATACCTAAAAATTTATCTAATTCATTTTTAAAAATTGATACACAAGGTTATGAATTTCAAGTATTGAGGGGAGCAGATCAGGTTTTACCATATTTTAAAGGCGTGCTAGTAGAAGTTTCACTGGCTGAATTATATGAGGGGCAAAAAAATTGGATTGAAATAATCGACTACCTTAAGGATTTTGGTTTTAAAATATGGTCTGTAGATAGAGGGTTTACCAATAAAAAAAATGGAAAAACACTTCAAGCAGATTTAGTTTTTTTTCGCTAACATTATATATTAGTTAATTTCCTAAAATTTTTTATTTTTTTAAATTTATTTAAAAATTTTTTTTATTAATGCATTAATATAAATTATGAAAATGATAATAAAAGATTGTCTATTTTTTAATCTTATTTTTGTTTCTTCATTCAAGTGTTCGATAAAACTTGTTTCATAAGAAAATCCCCCTCGAGCCACCTCTCCAATCACAATATCTTGTGGAGTAGATTCACCCTTATATTTTTTAGCATTTATCATTCTGAAGTATAAATCGTAGTCAGCAGAACATTTAAAATTGGTGTCGTATAATCCAATTTCTAAATAAGCATTTTTCTTTAAATAAAAACCTGTTGTGTGAGCTGTAGCAAAGTCAAAATTATATTTGATTCTTTTAAGATCAAAACCATGTTTAATAATCGATGAGCCTGTATAATTTCTTTTTACTGTAGCAAAAACATAATCACAATTATTTTTTTTAAAGGCATTAATCACATGATTTAGACCTCCTTGATTTAAAACATCTCCAGAATTACAAAATCCTATAACATCACCATTAGCATGACGTATTCCTTTATTCATCGCATCATATATACCGTCATCATTTTCCGAAATGATTAAGTTAATTTTATTTTTATATTTTTGTATCAAATTAAGAGTAGAGTCAGATGAATTTCCATCTATAATAATATATTCAATATCAACGTTCTGATTTAATATCGACTGAATTGTAGTTTCTATATTTTTTTCATCATTTTTTACAACAGTGATAATTGTTATTTTCATTTAAATATTCCTAATTAAATTGTAATATTTTTTTAAGTTTATATTAAAATCATATTTCTTAAGATTTTTATAAAGCACTTTAGTCTTCTTATTGATTAATTTTTTATTGTGATAATAAAAAGTAATTTTTTTTGCCAACTCTTTAAAGTCTCCAGTACTGAAAAGGAGTCCTCCTTTTTCATTCATTAGGATTTCTTTTGGTCCTGTTAAACAATTTGAAGAAATAATTGGTTTTTGTAGCACAGCTGATTCAAGTAAAACATTAGGTAAGCCCTCAAATTTTGAAGATAAAATAAATAAGTCTGCTTTTGAAATATATTTGTAAGGATTTTTTACAAATTTTATAATTTTAACAATTCTATTTAAATTATTTTTAATAATATACTTATCTAACTCATTTTTAGTATGTCCCTCTCCTACAATCAAAAGTCTTAAATTGATTTTTTTTTTTAGTAAATTTATTGATTTTAATATTGTGATATGGTCTTTTTGATCAGTTAATCTAGCAACGTTAATTATATTAATAACATTTTTATTTTTTGAAAAAATTTTAATATTTATTTTTTCTTTTGATTTTTTTATAATCTCTTTTTTATTCAAAGGATTATAAATTAATATCGTTGATAAATTGAATTTTTTTTTAAATTCTTTTTTAAATTCTTTGCTATTTACTATTATTTTGTCAGCTTTGCTTAAAAAATATAAATAAATCTTTTTTTTTATGAAATTTTTTGACCATCCAGAAGGTGAAGTATTTGATCTTGTTACAATTTTTACACCAAAGATTTTACATATTATAATGCAATAAATATTTGCTTGAAAAGAAAATATAACAGTATTTTTATTTTTTAATAAAAATTTAATAAGCAAGTAAAAACATATAAAATATTTAAATTTTTTTGGTAATTTCTCCCAAAAAATTGAGCTAGGTCTTATTGTGTTTTCAGTAAAAAATGTATTTTTTTCTTTTTTTGTTGTAATTAAATAAGATCGTTTAAATTTTTTTTTTAAAAAATTTGATATTATAAATAAATTTTTCTCAACACCTCCAGTGCTTATATGGGGCATAAAAAAAACTAAGTTCTTTTCTAACATAATCTTTGAGAATAGTTTAAAATGTTATAATATTATTTTTTAAATTCATGAAATTAGTAACAATTATAATGCCTTTTTATAAAAAGCGTAGCTATATTTATAGATCTATTAAGTCAGCGATCAATCAAACATATAGAAAAATTGAAATCATTATTGTCTATGATGACATTAACATTAGCGATTTAAATTATGTTAAAAAAATTTCTAAATTAGATAGAAGAATTAAATTGATTATAAATACCTCAAATAAAGGTGCTGGATATTCAAGAAATATAGCAATTACAAAAAGTAAGGGATATTTTATAGCATTTTTAGATTGTGATGATCTCTGGAAAAAAGATAAATTAGAAACTCAATTAAAATTTATGAATAAACATAAAATAAAGATTTCACATACTTCTTTTTCAATAATTAATGCTAAGGGAAGAATTACTGGAGAACAAATTGCAAAAAAAGTTTTAACGTATAAAGAGCTTCTGAAGTCTTGTGACATGGGTTTGTCTAGTGTAGTTTTAGAAAAAACAATTTTAAAAAAATTAAGGTTTCCACTGCTTAAGACTAAAGAAGACTATGTTTTATGGTTAAATATAACAAAAAATGATATTAAAATTTTTGGATTAAATAAAAAATTGTCTAAATGGCGCAAACTTCCGAATTCATTGTCATCTGCATTTTTACAAAAAATTTTTGATGGATATAGTGTATATAAAAATTATATGAATTTTAGTTTAATAAAATCTTTTTACTATCTAATTAGACTGTCATTGTATGCTTTAATTAAAAAAATATGATCAATATAATTATTATTACATTTTTAATTGTATTCATAAATTTTTTTCTAAAAAAAAAAAATTGGCTATGTAGTTACACCGGCAATCAGCACCAACGTTTTGCAAATAAAGAGAATATACCATTATCAGGTGGTTTTTTTTTATTATTAGTCATTTATTTAACTTTTGATAATTTTGGTATTTATTTTTATGTTTCTATACAGTTTTTATTTTTAATTGGCATATTTTCTGATTTGGATATTATTAAGTCTCCTAATAAAAGATTTATTCTTCAAATTTTAATAATTTTATTTTTTATAATCTTTACAAATCTGGCAATTGAAAGCACAAGGATATTTGCTGTTGATTACCTTCTGCAAAATCAAATATTTAATTACTTATTTGTTTTATTTTGTATCGCAATAATAGTTAACGGTAATAATTTTTTAGATGGGCTTAATACTCTTGTTTTGGGATATTACTTAAGTGTTTTATTTATAATATATTATTTAAATTTAAATGAAACTATAGACATCGATGATAGTAAATTTATAAATTTTTTATTTATCATATTAATCTTATTTATATTTAATTTTTTTAATAAATTATTTTTAGGTGATAGTGGTGCATATTTAGTTGGGTTTTCTTTAGGGATTATTTTAATAAAAATTAGTTTAATCAATCAAAATATATCTCCTTTTTTTATATTACATCTATTGTGGTATCCTGGTTTTGAAAATTTATTTTCTATAATTAGAAAAATTTTGATTGGTAAATCACCGTTAAAACCTGATAAAAATCACCTTCATCAATTGCTTTATTCATTTATAGAAAAAAAAAGTAATTCAAAAAGTTATTTTGTGAATAGTCTCTCAGCTCAATTAATAATTTTATATAATATCATTATATTTTTAATAGCTGCGCAGAATATTTATAGTACTCAATATCAGATCTTATTAATATTGTTTAATTTAATGATATATCTAGTTGTATATTTACGTTTATTTTATTTAAAATTTAAAGGGCGTGCAGTTCTGTGGTAGAACACTACGTTTACATTATGAATCTTGGGAGCTTAGCTCAATAGTAGAGTACTCGATTGACATTCGAGGGGTAGATGGAGCGTAACCATCAGTTCCCACCACAAGATTTGAGAAACGGGAAACGAGAATAAAATATTTTTACAATATTTTTGAAGATTTTATAGAATTTCTATAAAGGTAAAAATATTAAACCCAAAATAGGCGTTATGTCTCTCAATTTAATCGTCTACCTCTTTGATGACATTATAGAGGTCATAAATTCAATTATTAATTACGCCCACCAGTTAAAAAAACCTTTATTATATAAATTAATATTTTGAAACCATCTCTAAATTCATTTACTTTTTTTTTACCAGCTATTCGAATTCTTTCATGAGAAGCTATGCTAGATATTTTAAAACCAAGCATATTTGCTTTATAGGGAAGCTCTATACAGAGTTTAAAGTCTTTTTGTTTTAAGTTCAGTTCTTTAATGCACTTCGTTTTAGATAAAACAAAAGTATATAGTATATCATTAATCTTAGTCCTAAATAAAATTTTACAAATATTAGTAAAAATTCGATTTCCAATTTTTGTTAGAAAAGTGTCATCATCACTTTTTGCATTTCTATCATATCTTGATGCAAAGATAAAATCAGAATTGTCTTTATCTAATTTTTTCTGCATAGAAAATATTTCATTTGGATTAAATGATCCATCAGCATTAAAGATACAGACATATTCAGTGCTAGTATTTCTTATACCGTTTATTAAAGCATCACCGTATCCTCTTCCATTTTGATAGATTATTTCACAATTAAAGTTTTTAATTGACTCAATTGTTTTTACATCGTCATCTTTAAGAATAATTGTTATTTTATAATCAAAGTTTTGAAGTTCATTTAATACCGTAGGTAAGCTTTCAGATTCCTCTTTAGCCGGTATTATAAGGGTTATATTTTTCATTAGGTATAATTAGTATTTGTAGGGATAAATGACATAAATTATGAATAAGTAAATCAAAATCTTCCATTAAATAGGAACACTTGTTAAGTTTTTATTTATAGCGTAACAAATTTAAAATGATTAAACCTTGTTTTTTTTAAAAAATGAGCAAATATTAGTTTTAATGAAATTTTCAATTTTAATTACATCATATAATAAAGGTAAATTTATAGAGGAAGCAATCAAATCATGTATTCAACAAACTTATAAAAATTTTGAAATAATAGTAATGGACAATGAGTCTGTTGATCATACGGACGTTATTTTAAATAAATACTCCAATCAAATTTTAGTAATTAAAAAAAAAAGAATTAGCAAATACCCAGCTGCAAATCAGATAGATTTAATTAAAAAAGGATCTCAAATTTGCTCAGGAGAAATTATATGTTTATTAGATGCTGATGATTTTTTTAATTTAGACAAATTAGAAAAATTAAAAGATTTATTTCAAAAAGACTTAAACTCAGAAATTATATTTGATATCCCTGTTATAAGAAATAAAAAAAAGAAAAAAAAATTTTTTTTAAAGAAAAAAAAATCAAGGTATATCTGGCCAACAATAATTCCAACAAGCTCTATTAGTATAAAAAAAATTTTTCTAGAAAAATCTTTAAATAAGATTTTAATTGATAAATACAATTACCTCGAAATAGATTTTAGAATATGTGTATATGCTCAAAAGATAATTAAAAAATTTTTAATTTTAGATAAAGAATTAACTAATTATAGAATTGTTTTAGATGGAATTATGGCTAACAATAAAAAATTTTCTTATAATTGGTGGAAAAAAAGACAAGAAGCACATAATTTTATGTTTGAAATTTATAAAGAAAATAATTTAGATTATAAAATTAATTTAGATTGTTTTTTTACTAATATGATTAATAAACTTATAAAAACCAAAGATTAATGAACTTATCTTTATATTTATCAGCATATATTTTGATTTTATTTTCAATATTAGGATATGGATATATATTTTATTCATGCATTGATAGATCAGCTAAAATTAGCGTTGGCTATCTTGGTTTATATGGAATTTTTTTGCTAATATTTATTGCTTATATTAGTAATTTTATAACTCCGCATGGAAAAATATTTAATATGTGGGTTATGGGTTTAGGTTTATTTGCTTTTTTTGTATTTTTGTTTAAAAATTTTCAATATCAAAAAGTGAATTTGCTTATTCTCTTTTCTATATTTTTCGTATTAGTATTTGCCATATTACATGCTAAGACACATGATGATTTTACTTATTATCATTTCCCTTATATTCATCATTTAACCTCAGAGTCAGTCATTTTTGGAGTAGGTAATTTTAATCATGGTTACAAAACTGCTTCATCTATATTTTATCTTTCTTCGTTCTTTTACTTACCAAAAATTGAATACTCCCTAATTCATTTGGCACCAGTTTTTATTATGGGATTTGTAAATTTTGAATTAATTAATAAAATAAAGACTTATTTGAAAGATAATAATAAAAATTTTATTATATTGTTATCACTTCTTAGCTTAACGGTTATTAACATATTTTTTTACAGGTTAGCAGAGCATGGAACAGATAGATCTGCTCAAATCTTGGTACTTTTAACAGTAATTGAAATTTTGTTTTTTCTAAACTTTAAAAGTCTAGAAACAACATATTTAAACAAAATATATATACTAATTGCTTTAATAATCTCTTTGAAAGCTTTTTATATACTCTATGTGCTTTTATTAATTCCGATCATAATAAGCAATAAGAATAAGCTTAAGTATTTTGAAGGTTTATTAAAAAATAATTTTTTTTATATCTCAGTTATATTTGTTTTTTTTGTATTATTAATGCATTTCGTTAATACTGGTTGTTTGTTGTTCCCTGTGGCAAGCACATGTAACAATAGTATCCCATGGGGTGTTGGCTCAAATGCTGCAACAGCACTCAATAATTGGTATCATTTATGGTCAAAAGCTGGGGCAAATCCAAATTTTAGAATAAACAACCCTGAAGAATATCTTCAAGGCTTCAATTGGGTTCATAATTGGACTAAAGACTATTTTTTTAATAAAGTTTCAGATTATATTCTTGGTATTTCTTTTACTGTTTTAATATTTTTTTTATTATTAAAAAATTCTAGAAATAATTTAAA
>MDSY01136598.1_pt1 | contig 17133 bp, 13 predicted proteins | sample 811131 | NCBI WGS metagenome assembly MDSY01 (sample SAMN05326643, study PRJNA326480) | marine metagenome | isolation source: seawater | place: Atlantic Ocean: South West | collected 2010
AATAATCTGAGACTTAAGCTTGTTTTGTTGAGTTCGGTAATTGAGTTTACTTTTCCAATCAATACATCTGTCATTTGTAATTTTGATATTATTTTTAATACTGAAGTGTTCTAAGTTAGGATTAGATTCAATAATTAAATTTTTATCATTCATAGTAAATACAAAATTCATAGTATTACTCTGTATCACAACTGGGCTTGGTAAAACGTTATAAGCCCTCATTGGGTCGTTATCAAATGACTTTTCTTTTGGGGCGAATCCAAAATAACTCAGATCAAGGATTAAATTTCCATTAATCTTTTTTAATCCATTACGCTGAATTCTTCTTATTGAGTCTTCAAGGTTATTAATTGAAAAAGTGGCATCACCTCTTCCTTTAAAAATTAGGTCGCCATTCAATGTATCCCCAATAATTTTGCCATTATGAGAAAAATCTGAATGCCATTTAAATTGTGGGCCTAATTCTTCTAAGGCTACAAAAGTTGAAATTATTTTTGCTAGAGAGGCAGGGTTTAACAGCTTTTTTTCATTATGTGCGACTAATTTCTCAGAACCATTTGAAAGGTTTTTTATAACAAATGTAAATGAATTAGGTGGGGCTTTATGTTGTTTAATAATATTTTTGTATTCCAGAGGTAGCTCTGCAAATAACGATAATGGGACCAAACATAAAATTAAGACTCGGAGTAGATACATAACTAAACCGCCTGCTTGATGGCTTCGGAGGTAATCTTAACCATGTCATGAGATTCTTTTTCGGATATACAGTAAGGTGGCATAAAATAAACCGTATTGTTAATTGGCCTTATTAAAACTCCCTTAGATATTGAGTACTGAGTAAATTTGTCTATATCAACATTATCATCCACTTCGAATGCCCAAATCATCCCAATATTTCTAAGATTTTTAATTGGTAAGTTTTTATAATCAATCATTAACCCATTAATCAAATTTGCTTTAATTTTATTATTCTTAAGAACATCTTCTCCTTCAAAGATAGATAAAGTCCCTAATGCAGCACTGCACGTTAATGGGTTCCCTGTATAGCTGTGAGAATGAAGAAAGGCGTCAGCTGCGTTGTTAGAATAAAAAGCAGAATAAATCTTATCAGTTGTAAGTGTTACAGAAAGTGGCAGATAGCCGCCAGTTAAACCTTTAGATAAGCAAATAAAATCTGGGATAATTTTTGCATACTGGTGAGCAAACATTTTTCCTGTTCTCCCAAAACCAACAGCAATTTCATCCACTATTAAATGAATTTCATATTCATCACAGAGTTCTCTTACTTTTTTTAGATAAATTGAATCATAGATTCCCATTCCAGTTGCGCACTGAACAAGTGGCTCTAAAATAATACTTGAAATAACCTCATGCTTATTTTCAAATATTAGTTTTAATGACTTTATTCTTTCTTGAATAAATTCATCAGTTGTTTGATTTGATTTTTTTAATCTCGAGTCGGGAGATGGTACTGATAGATATGGCTTTATTAGAGACGCATACTGCTTTCTAAATATTGGGATATCGGTTACAGATAATGCACCGATTGTCTCTCCATGATAACTATTCTCAAGGTAAACAAATTTATTCTTTTTTGCTAGACCCACCCTTCTCCAATAGTGATAGCTCATTTTTAAAGCAATTTCAACGGCATTTGCTCCATCACTGCCATAGGAGCAGTGACTTAACTTTGTGAGTTTGCTTAATTTCTTTGATAAATCAATCGCAGGCTCATGTGTTACACCTGCAAGCATTACATGTTCGAGTTTACTTAGTTGTCTTGTAATGTGCTGCTTAATTATTTTATTATTGTGGCCAAATAAATTTACCCACCAAGAGCTTGTTACGTCCAAGTATTTTTTATTATTAAAGTCAATTAGCCAACTTCCCCTGCCCTCTTTGATTGGTATTAAAGGGGTTTTTTCATGATGCTTCATTTGGGAACAGGGGTGCCAAATATACTTCATACTTTCTTTAATATATTTTTCATTTTTCATAATTTAAGGAGCTGGATTCATTCTTTCCAGATGAACCTGATCTATTTTTTCTAATATATCATCTTCCAAAATTATTTTATATGAAAATAGATTTTCTTTTAATTGCTTCATTGAGGTCGCGCCAACAATAGTACTTGTTACAAACCATTGTCTATAAGCAAAGCTTAATGCGATTTGTGTTAATGATAAATCAGATTCTTTTGCTATACGAAGGTATTCTTCAACAGCACGATTAACACCAGGTTTGCTATATCTTTTTGCATAGCCAGGAAATAAATTAACTCTTCCCGATGATTCTGGATTTTGAAGATATTTGCCTGTCAGATGTCCAAAACCTAAAGGCGAGTAACCAAAAAATCCTAGGTTCTCTCTATATAATATTTCGGTCATTCCTAGCTCGGCAATCCTATTAATTAAGCTAAAACTATTTTGAATCGTACAAATTAATGGTAATTTTTTTTCTTTAGCAATCTTAATAAATTCCATTACGCCCCAGGGGTGCTCATTTGATAAAGCTATATATCTTACTTTCCCATCACTAACTAAACGCTCCAAGCTTATAAGTTGTTCCTCAATCGATACCCATTGAATTTTTTTACTATTACTATATTCGTCTTTTGGTTCAAATTTGTACTGGCCGAACATAGGTACATTTCTCTCCGGCCAATGAAGGTAAAGTAAATCAATATAATCTGTCTTCATCCTCTTTAAGGAATTATTTACAGCTTCAGTTATATTCTTCTGGTTTAAAGATTTTGGTCCGCCCCTAATCCAATCTATTGATCGCCTTGGTCCTGCTATTTTTGTTGAAATAACTAACTCGTCTCTTTTTTGATTTTTAACCCAATTTCCGATAATTATCTCGGTAGCATGGCATGTTTCTGCTTTTGGAGGAACAGGGTACATTTCTGCAACATCAAAGCTATTGATACCCTGGCTTAAAGCAAAATCTAATTGTTCAAATGCTTCTCTTTGATTATTTTGATCACCAAATGTCATAGTCCCAAGCGTTATTGGTGACACTTTTAATTTAGTTTGCCCTACTTTTTTATAATCTTTTTTTTCAAACATTTTATTTAAAAACAATTACTTAGAAATTGTTTTTTTCTCTCACCCTTGAATTTATGACTGTTTGTCCCTATTATTAGCACTCTGTGTCATTGAGTGCTAAATATTGCCTTAAGACAAGATTAATTTTAACTTTTAAAGAATACACTAATAGGAGAACTTACAAATGAAAATTCGTCCTTTACATGATCGTGTAATTGTAAAGCGTCTTGAAGAAGATAGAACAACTGCATCAGGTATTGTTATACCTGAAAGTGTTGAAGGTGAAAAACCTGATCAAGGAACAATACAGGCTATTGGGAATGGGAAAATTCTTGAAGATGGCTCAAGCCGCAAACTAGACGTAAAAGTTGGCGATAAGGTTCTTTTTGGGAAATATGCTGGTCAATCAGTGAAGGTTGATGGTGATGAGCTTCTTGTAATGAGAGAAGAAGACATTATGGGTATTGTTGAGTAATTACCCATTAAATTATTTAAATATATTAATTGGAGAAAGTTAAATGGCAGCTAAAGATGTTAGATTTGGCGATGATGTTCGTCAAAAAATGGTTAGAGGTGTAAATACACTAGCTAATGCAGTTAAAGTGACCCTAGGTCCTAAAGGTAAAAATGTTGTGTTAGAAAGATCTTTTGGAGCGCCGACAATTACGAAGGATGGTGTATCTGTTGCAAAAGAAATCGAATTAGAAGATAAGTTTGAAAATATGGGGGCTCAAATGGTAAAAGAAGTTGCTTCTAAAACTTCTGATAATGCTGGTGATGGAACTACAACAGCTACCGTGCTTGCTCAAGCAATTATTCGTGAGGGAATGAAATCAGTTGCTGCAGGAATGAACCCAATGGATTTAAAAAGAGGTGTTGATAAGGCAGTTGAATCAGCAGTGAACGAGCTACATAAATTAAGTAAACCATGTAATACATCAAAAGAAATTGCTCAAGTTGGATCAATTTCAGCTAACTCGGATGTATCAGTAGGACAAATTATTGCTGATGCTATGGATAAGGTAGGTAAAGAAGGTGTCATCACTGTCGAGGATGGTTCTGGACTTACAAACGAATTAGATGTTGTAGAAGGAATGCAGTTTGACAGAGGATATCTATCACCTTATTTTGTTAACAATAATGATAGACAGATTGCTTTATTAGAAGAACCTTTTGTTCTTCTCCATGATAAGAAAATATCAAGTATCAAGGATTTACTTCCCACTTTAGAGCAAGTTGCAAAAGCAAGTAAGCCATTGCTAATTATTGCTGAAGAAATTGAAGGTGAAGCTTTGGCAACACTTGTAGTAAATAATATACGAGGAATTATAAAGGCAGTAGCAGTTAAAGCGCCTGGTTTTGGTGATAGAAGAAAAGCAATGTTAGAAGATATCGCTATCCTAACTGGCGCAACCGTAATATCTGATGAAGTTGGTCTTTCACTTGAAAATATAAAACTTGAAGATCTTGGTCAAGCAAAAAAAATAGAAGTGGGCAAAGAAAATACTATCATTATTGATGGTGCTGGAAAAGCCGATGCAATTAAATCAAGACTTGGTCAAATTAAAGCTCAAATTGAGGACTCTTCAAGCGACTATGATAAAGAAAAGCTACAAGAACGTGTAGCAAAACTTGCCGGTGGTGTAGCAGTAATTAAAGTTGGGGCTACAACAGAAATTGAAATGAAAGAGAAAAAAGCACGAGTAGAGGATGCACTTCATTCGACACGTGCTGCAGTTGAAGAGGGAATTGTTCCTGGTGGAGGTGTTGCGCTAATCAGAGCTCTAGATGCAATCTCTAAAACTAAAGGTGATAACGCAGACCAGAATGCAGGTATTCAAATTGTTCTTCGTGCGGTAGAAGATCCATTACGCCAGATAGTATCTAATGCAGGTATCGAGCCATCTGTGGTAGTTAATAATGTTATTGATGGTACAGGTAATTATGGGTTTAATGCGGCGAATGAGACATATGGCGACATGGTTGAAATGGGTGTTCTTGACCCTACTAAAGTGACACGTTCAGCACTCCAAAATGCTGCTTCAGTAGCTGGGTTAATGCTTACAACTGAATGTATGATTGCTGATCTTCCGAAAGACGAGGCTCCAGCTGGTGGTGCCCCTGATATGGGCGGTATGGGCGGTATGGGCGGTATGGGCGGTATGCCTGGCATGATGTAATTCATCACCAAATGTCACGCTCTGTAAATAAAAGTGAGTGTGGTAATATATTGATTAGTAAAAAAGGTCTCTATTGAGGCCTTTTTTATAGCTGATAAAAATTATTTGCTGTAGCATTACACCTCATGAATGTTCCTCAAGAAAATACAAAATTTTTAGAAAATCTTAATCCAGAACAAATTAAAGCAATAACTTTAGAAAATCAATCTGCTCTGATACTCGCCGGTGCTGGGAGTGGAAAAACAAAAGTACTAACGTCAAGAATATCTTGGCTCATTCACAACCAAATCACAGGCCCAACAGGTTTACTTGCAGTTACTTTTACAAATAAAGCAGCAAAAGAAATGCTTTCAAGAGTAACTGATCAGCTTCCAATACATACAAGAGGTATGTGGGTTGGAACATTTCATGGTTTATGCAATCGTATGTTACGAATTCATCATAGAGAAGTGAACCTTCCAGAAACATTCCAAATTTTAGATAGCTCAGATCAGTTATCAGCAATCAAAAGGCTCATGAAAGCAATGAATATTGATATAGAAACTTTTCCTCCAAAAGAAATTCAATATTTTATTAATGGGAAAAAAGATGAGGGGCTCAGATTTAAGAATGTTAAACCATATGACCCTCATACGAATAGAATTAATGAGATTTATGGGGAGTACGAAAAACAATGCCAGCGTGAAGGAGTTGCTGACTTTCCGGAATTACTTTTAGGTTGCTACGAGTTATTAAAAAATAATATTGCTATTAAAGAACATTACCAAAAAAGATTCAAGCATATTTTAATTGATGAATTTCAAGATACAAGTGAGCTTCAATACAAGTGGCTTAAATTATTAGCAGGTAAAGAAAATTTTGTCTTTGCTGTTGGTGATGATGATCAATCTATATATGCATTTAGAGGCGCTAGAGTTGGAAATATGCAAGATCTTGAAAAAGACTTCAAAATTAAAAATATTATTAAGCTTGAACAGAATTATCGCTCTAAAAATAATATTCTAAATGCCGCTAATGCAATAATAGAGAACAACACAAAAAGATTAGGGAAAAATCTTTGGGCTGAATCTGGCGATGGTGATCCAATCCACCAATATATTGGCTTAAGTGATTATGACGAAGCTAACTTCATCCTAGATGAAATAAAGATGTTGCACCGAGCAGGCACGAACTACAGTGATATGGCACTTCTATACAGGAGTAATGCGCAATCCCGCGTTCTAGAACAAGCTATTGTTTCCAACAACATTCCCTATCGAGTTTACGGCGGCCTAAGATTCTTTGAGCGTGCTGAAATTAAAAATGCTTTAGCATATCTTCGACTTATTTCAAATAAAACAGATAACAATGCTCTTTTAAGAATAATCAATTTTCCAACTAGAGGCATTGGCGCAAGAGCTATAGAGCAGCTTCAAGATCATGCAAAGTTGAATAATTTTTCGTTGTGGGATGCGGCAAAAGATATTGAATCCCAAAATGAAGGAATTCAAAAAGGGGTACCATTTTTTGTACGATTAATTAAAAGTTTAGAAGACGAAATTCAAGGTACTTCTATTGCAGAATCAATTGAATCTATTGTGACTCATTCAGGTTTAAAGGATCATTATTTAAAAGACAAGGATGGGATTGATCGTGTATCAAATTTAAATGAATTGGTTTCTGCTGCAGTAACTTTTATTAATACAACAGAGATTGAAAACGAAGCACTCAGTTTGGTCGAGTTTCTCAACTATACTTCTCTTGAAAGTGGTGAACTTCAAGCTTCAGCAGGTGATGATGCCCTCCAATTAATGACCATTCATTCCTCAAAAGGATTAGAATTTGATGTTGTGTTTATTACTGGACTAGAGGATGGTTTATGCCCACATGAGCAAAGTTTATCAGAAGCTGATGGCTTGGAAGAAGAAAGAAGGTTAATGTATGTTGCCGTTACCAGGGCAAAAAATAAGCTTTACCTTTCATTAGCACAATCAAGAATGCTTCACGGACAAACAAGATACAATATTCCATCACGCTTCTTGGATGAAATCCCTGAAGATCTTATAAAAAAACTTAATTCTATGAAAAAGTTAGATATTATATCTACGCCAACAAAATTAGCATCGCGCTCAGAATCTAAACATGAGATAAAGATTGGCTCTTCAGTAAATCACCCAAAATTTGGTCAGGGAGTTGTAACTGGTTATGAGGGTAATGAAGATGATTTACGCGTTCAAATTAAATTTGCTACCCAGGGTGTCAAATGGTTAGCGATGGAATTTGCTAAGCTTACTAAGATCTAATTTTTTACCTTCTCAAAAATATCTTTATAACTTACATATTGAAAAATAAACACTATTGAAATATAAGCTGTAAAAGATATTAGAAGAAATAAGCTAGATAAGAATGAAACAAGATTCTGACCTAGAAATGATAAAGATGAAAAGAGAAAGCTAACAAAAAGAATTACAAGAATAAAGCTTCCTGTCAAAATAAACCATCCCAATAGAAGCGGTATTGAAAACATTAAAGTTCCCGCAAAGCTTGATTTTACTGCTTTTAAAAATCTATAATCATTATAAGCTATCAGTAATGGTGAAAACCATGTTGCCATAAAAAATGGTATTGAGATTAGAATAATTTTAGTAAATACAGGAAGAAACTTTTCGCTGGCTTCAGCAAGTGATCTGATTTCTTGAGTTTTTGGACCAAGGTCAGAATAAAAAACAAATGATACCGTTGTTGCAAAAACAAAGGTAAGGCCGCCAAGTGATAGAAGAGGTCTGAATTTAGTTTTTAGTAAGTTAAAAATATATTGTAAATTAAAATCTCTCTTACCGTCTAATTCCCGATAGAAATGGATATAGATTAAAACTATAAATGGCCAAAGAAAAATTGTAATAGGTGAGATAAATTGTAGCCCTGGCAGTATTGGGAAAAACAAAAAAATAGTTACATACAACATTCCCAAGAATAATGACTGTCTTATTGACTGTTTGAATAAAATTAAACAGCTATGTATCCAGTTTTTTACTCTAATTAACATGATTCTCCATCACCTGACGATTAAGTAAGATAGCTTTAAAATGATTTGGATCTTTTATAGAGATAATCTCCCCTTCTTTTGCGTTATAAAAATCTTCTAATCTAGATAGCCAAAACCTGAGTGCTGCCAATCTTAAATCCTTATTTAAACGGTCTTGCTCATTTTCTGTTAACTTTCTTTCAGATTCATAACCTTTAATAAATTCTATGTACATTAATTTATTAATTTTACCATCTTCATTTATACACCAGTCATTTATAGTTATAGCGATATCATAGACTAATCTTTCATTGCAAGCATAATAAAGATCAATAAAACCTGAAACATTATCATTTAAAAAAAGAACATTATCTCTAAAAAGGTCTCCATGAATAATCCCCTCAGGGAGATCAGTATTATCAAGTGATAGTTGAAAGTTAATTTCTAATTCAATTATTTTTTGATCATCATGGTTTATGTGCTTCTTGAGACTCTTGTATATATCTGACATCCAACAAAGGCCCCTGGTATTTTGATTTAGTTCTGTAAAATCATTTGCTATCAAATGAAGCTTAGCTAAATTTTTTCCTACTAAATAACAACTATTTGCATCAATAATAGCTTTCTCTTTTCCATCTAAAAAGGAAACCATTAAAGCGGGCTTTTCTTTTAAAAAACCTAATGCTTGACCTTTTTTATCTTCAACAGGCATTGGGCACGAAAAATTATTTTTAGCTAAATAAGTCATTAGATTCACATAAAATGGAAGTTCATCAATATGATTATGTTCAAAGATAGTCAAAATATAATTTGAGTCGGGCAGAGTAATTAAATAATTAGAATTAGTGACACCAGAAGAGATCCCCTTAAAATCAAGAGGTCCTTCAAGATTGAATTCTTTTATCCAGTTACTTAAATCAGCTAAGTTAATTGATGTATAGACTGCCATAAATTAAAAAAAGGGGGTTACCCCCCCTTTTTTTCTTAAAATTATTAAAATTCTAACACTACCCATTGTGGAACAATTAATGGCTCTTCAATACCATCCACTCTATTCCATATACCGCCCATAATTTCTTTATAAAGATAGTATGGAGGAAAATTACCATTCGGGGTTACCTTAAGCATATAAAGCTGCCCATTAACTCTATATTCTTCTATTGTGCTTGCGCCATCTTTCGTGATAGTAATTTCAGGTTCATCTGTATAATCTGAATCAAAACTTGAAGGCAAAGAAGTAATTTCATCCAATATCTGAGTTTCTTCTGCAAAAGAGGTGTTCAGGCTTATTAAAGAAAAAAGAAGTAATAGTGATTTTAAAAAATTATACATTTATATATTCCTTTGGCTATAGACTTAATTCTATCAAAATCTGACATAATCACAAAAGCAAACAGATGTTAAAATAACAAAGATAGAATAAGCTAATCTAATACATTAGTTTATTCATGAAAATGAATTAAGCAATCAAAATTATGAAAACATTATTATTAGTAGATGGGTCATCTTATCTTTATCGAGCTTTTCATGCATTACCTGAATTAAAAAATAAAGATAATCACCCTACTGGCGTCATTTATGGTGTTTTAAACATGCTGAGACTAACTCATAGCCAATTTCCATCTGATTATAGTGTTTGTATATTTGATGCGAAAGGAAGAACCTTTCGTAATGACATATATAGTGATTACAAAGCTAATCGACCAAAAATGCCAGAAGAGTTAGCAATTCAAATAGAGCCGCTTAAAAAAGCAATATCAGCAATGGGGTGGCCGATCATGATAAAAGATTCTGTTGAGGCTGATGATGTTATTGGAACTCTTTCAAAAAAAGCAAATGCTAATAAAATTAAAGTTATTATTTCTACTGGCGATAAAGATCTTGCCCAGCTTGTAAATAAAGAAACTATATTAATTAACACAATGACCAACGAAAAGCTTGATATAGATGGTGTTAAGAATAAATTTGGCGTCCCTCCTTCACTGATAATAGACTATTTAACAATAATTGGAGACAAAGCTGACAACGTGCCAGGTATAGAAAAAGTGGGTCCTAAAACTGCGCTTAAATGGTTAAATGAGTATAAATCCCTTGAAAAAATTGTTAAAAATTCTGATATGTTTGAAGGTGTCGTCGGACAAAATCTTAGAAAAGCAACTAACTGGCTTCCAACTGCAAAAGATTTAATTACTATTAGGTGCGACTTAGATATAAACGTTCATTGGGATGAGTTCATAAGAAAAGAACCTAATAACAAAATTTTACAAGAAATTTATAAAGAATTTAACTTCTCAAGATGGCTTCAAGACCTCGAAAAAAATGGTTCTGATGGATATAAATCTACTGAAGATGACCTTAAAAATATAATACCTACAAACGAAAAATTTAATTTCAATGGTAAAAAAAACTATATTACGATTAATGATGAACAAACATTAGATAAATGGATTGTAGAAATTAAAGCTAAAAAAATTATTGCAATTGATACTGAGACAGATTCGCTAAATGTAATGATCGCAAATTTAGTTGGGATATCAATATCAATTGATTCTGGTTCTGCATGCTATATACCGTTAAAACACCAAAGTTCAGATGCATTTATCCAACTAAATTTAGATGTGGTCATTAAAAAAATGAAACCTATTTTAGAAGATCCTAACATTATTAAAGTTGGTCAGAATATCAAATATGACGCACATATTTTTCTTAATTATGGGATTAATCTTGAAGGTATTGATGAAGATACAATGCTAATGAGCTATATTTTGGAAAGTAATCAAAGTCATGGTATGGATAAATTAAGTAAACGATATCTAGGGCATGATTGTATAAGTTATGAATCCCTTGTAGGAAAAGGGGTCAAACAAATTACTTTTGATCAAGTATATATTGAAGATGCTGCTCCATATGCAGCAGAAGATGCAGATGTTACCTTGCAACTATTCCAACATTTTAATGCCCTTTTAAAAGAAGATAAAAATCTCCTAAAAGTTTATAAAAAGATTGAGATTCCCTCTATGCGAGCCCTTATTCAAGTTGAAAGAAATGGGGTACTTATAGACTCAAAAATCTTACAAAAGCAAAGTCATGAAATTGGAGAAAAGTTAATAGGCTTAGAAAAAAAAGCTTTCATTCTTGCTGGCCAGCCTTTTAATTTATCATCACCTAAACAACTTCAAGAAATACTTTTTGAAAAATTAAAAATTAAACCACTCAAAAAAACTCCTACTGGAAAACCGTCTACAAGCGAAGAAGTTCTTCAGGCCCTTGCTCAAGACTATCCATTACCTAAATTAATTTTAGAACATCGAAGCCTGTCCAAACTTAAAAATACTTATACAGATAAATTACCAAAAATGATTAACCAGGACACTGGAAGAGTTCATACAAGTTACAATCAAGCAGTTGCAATTACTGGAAGATTAGCTAGCTCTGATCCAAACTTACAAAATATCCCTATCCGAACTCCTGAAGGAAGAAAAGTAAGGGAAGCATTTATTGCGCCAAAAGGATCGAAGATACTTTCTGCAGATTACTCCCAAATTGAATTAAGAATCATGGCACATTTATCAAAAGATAAACGCTTAATCCAGGCATTTAAAAATAATGAAGATATTCATAGAATTACTGCCGCAGAAATATTTAATACTTCCATAGATGCTATCTCAAATGAACAAAGAAGGTATGCAAAAGTTATTAACTTTGGATTAATTTATGGCATGGGTCCGTTTACCCTTGCTAAAAATCTTAATATTGAAAGAAGTGCTGCTCAAAGCTATATTGAACGTTACTTTACAAAATATCCCTCAGTAAAAAAATATATGGAAGATGCAAAACAATTTGCTAGAGAAAAAGGGTTTGTTGAAACTCATTTTGGGAGAAGATTATGGCTCCCTGAAATTAATGGTACTAACGCGATTACAAGGGCTGGAGCAGAAAGGGCTGCAATAAATGGTCCAATGCAAGGTACTGCAGCAGATTTGATTAAATTGGCAATGATAGAAGTTCATAATTGGATCAAGAAAGAGCCTAATATTAAAGGGAAGATGATTATGCAAGTTCATGATGAACTTGTTTTTGAGGTCCCCGATAGTGAAGTAGAGCTTTTTAAAGAGACAGTTCCCAAACTAATGAAAAATGTTGCCTCACTGTCTGTTCCATTAATTGCAGATATAGGGTCTGGTCTTAATTGGGAGCAAGCTCATTAATTCAGGAAACAAAGCAGATATTATAGATATATCTCAAAAAGAAATACATGGAATAATTATCGGGGATGAAATATTATCTGGCAAAAGAGAAGATAAGCACCTAAAGCATCTAATAAAAACCTTAAAAGAATCTGGCTTATCTCTTTCAAAAGTTGATTATATTCCTGATGACCTAGATATTATTAGAAAAACTATTCAGGAAAAAGTTGGGTCTATTGTTTTTTGTTTTGGTGGAATAGGTGCTACCCCAGATGATTGCACTCGACATGCAGCAGCACTAGCCCATAATGAAATTGTAGTTCAACATCCTCAAGCAAAGTTACTCATCGAAAATCAGTTTGGTAAGGATGCCTATCCAAAAAGAATATTAATGGCAGATCTACCAAAAAACTCACAGCTTATTCCCAACGTAATTAATAATATCCCAGGATTTTTTATAAACCATCATTACTTTATGCCAGGTTTTCCAGAAATGGCCTGGCCAATGATTGAATGGGTTATAAATAACCAATATAAATTCCTAATAAATACAAAAGATTTAGAAGACCAATCAATTTGGCTCGATAATATTAGTGAAAGTATACTCATTGACACTATGAACGAGATTGAAAAGAGAAATAAAGAGATTAAAATCTATAGCCTTCCAAAATTAGCACCAAAAAAAACATTAGAGCTTGGAATAAAAGGGTCAAGTAAAAATGTTAAAAAAGCAATGCAGGATCTAAAGAGTAAGTTAGAGGAATTGAAATTTAATTGGCGTGAAAATTAAATTTTGATAATCTCTTAATTGATTATAAAATAAGCAATTAATTTACCGTTAAATAACTTTAAAATGCAAATTGGCCCTCATAAACTTAAAAATAATTTGATTTTAGCTCCAATGGCTGGAGTAACTGATCGTCCTTTTCGTATGCTATGTAAACATTATGGTGCTGGCATGGCTATAAGCGAAATGGTAACGTCAAATTCACTACTTTACGGAAGTGAAAAAACACTTCTAAGAGCAAATCATGAGGGCGAAGTTGCGCCAATCTCTGTGCAAATTGCAGGATCGGATCCAAAAATGATGGCTGAAGCTGCAAAATTCAACATGGCAAAGGGCGCTCAAATTATTGACATTAATATGGGTTGCCCTGCTAAAAAAATATGTAATGTCATGGCAGGGTCAGCATTACTTCAGAAGGAAAAACTAGTAGAAGAGATTCTTAAAGCCGTAGTTAAATCTGTCGATATACCTGTGACACTCAAAATTAGAACAGGATGGGATAAGGAAAATAAAAATGCTACTAACATAGCTAGAATAGCTGAAGATTCTGGCATTCAGGCTTTATCGATGCATGGAAGAACAAGAGCATGTTTATATAAGGGTGACGCTGAATATGACACTATTGCTGATGTTAAGCAAATTATAAATATTCCAGTTATTGCTAATGGAGACATTACAACCCCAGAAAAAGCAAAATTTGTTCTTGAATACACAAAAGCAGACGCTATTATGATCGGCCGAGCCGCCCAAGGAAGGCCATGGATCTTTAGAGAGATTGAATATTTTCTAGATACTGGGAAGCATATGTCGCCACCAACCATCTCCGAAATAGAGAAAACTACAATAAAACATGTAAGAGATCTTTATGATTTCTACGGGGTAGAAAGAGGTCACAGGATTGCAAGGAAGCATATATCTTGGTATACAAAAGGACTTAAGAATTCAGCTCAATTTAGATTTAATATGAATCAAATTGAAAATGATGCCCACCAAATTGAATTTATTAAAGAATATTTTAATGAATTAAGAAAGATTGATGACTATATTGTTTATGAAGATTCTGAAAAAGAAATTGGATTGGTTGCCTAATGACAAAAGCTAATTTATCAAATGATATTGATATTCTCCTTGATCAGTATTTTAAAGACTTGTCTGGTGAAAGCCCAAATGGTGTTTATGATATGGTTGTGCATTCTGTTGAAAAACCACTTTTACTCTACGTAATGAACCTTGCAGAAGGAAATCAAAGTAAAGCTTCAAATATTTTAGGGCTTAATCGAAATACTCTTAGAAAAAAACTTAAAATTCATAAAATCGAAACATAAAATGATAAAAATAAGAAGAGCCTTAATAAGTGTTTCTGATAAAAAAAATATTATAAAGTTAGCCAAAGTGCTGAAAAGTCTAAACATTGAGATTATTTCCACAGGTGGGACGGCTTCATTACTAAAAGACAATGATATTAAAGTAATTGATGTAAGTAATTACACTGGTTTTCCAGAGATGCTCGATGGTAGAGTGAAAACCTTGCACCCAAAAATTCACGGTGGTATCTTAGCTCAAAAAGATAATCCAAAGCATACAAAAATACTTGAAAAAAATGATATCCCACAAATCGATCTCGTCATCGTTAATTTGTACCCTTTCAAAGAAACAATTGCTAACCCCAAATGTACTCTAGAATTAGCAATTGAGAATATTGATATTGGCGGGCCTACTATGATTAGAGCCGCTGCAAAAAATTATAAAAGTGTTACTGTATTAACAAATCCAAATGAATATGATTTTTTCTCAAATCAATTACTTATTGGCAAAGGTGGAATAGACGAGCAATACCGATTTGAACTTGCTCAAAATGCTTTTTCACATTCCGCACAATATGATAGCGTTATTAGTAATTACCTTTGTCAAAGCAATAAAAAAATAGACTTTCCTAAAATATTGAATCAAAAAATGATTAAAAAGATGGATATGCGTTATGGAGAAAACCCACATCAAAAAGCTGCATTTTATACTGAGCCAAATATTAAAAATGGTGCTCTTGCAAATTTTTCTCAAATTCAAGGTAAAGAGTTATCATTTAACAATTTAAATGATTCAGATACTGCATGGGAGTGTGTTAAGTTATTTTCTGACCCATCGTGTGTAATCGTAAAACATGCAAATCCTTGTGGTGTTTGCTCTGCTAATAACATAAGTGATGCCTACCAAGGTGCTTTCTCAACTGACCCAACCTCAGCATTTGGTGGGATTATAGCTATCAATAAAGAAATGGATTTAAAAACAGCGGAATTAATTATGAAACAATTTGTTGAAGTAATAATTGCCCCTAGCTATTCTCTTGAAGCAATAAATATTTTTAAATCAAAAAGAAATATTCGATTATTAAAAGTTTCAATAAATACGTTAGACAAACAATTTGACTTTAAAAAGATTAGTGGTGGATGGTTGGTTCAAACAAGCGATAATCACAAGCTAGATATTAGTAAATGCAAAGTAGTAACTAAATTAAAACCAAGTCCAGATCAGATAGATGATTTAGGTTTTGCTTGGGAAGTTGCTAAACATGTTAAGTCTAATGCAATTGTTTTTTGTAAAAATAAAAAAACACTTGGGGTTGGTGCTGGGCAAATGAGTAGGGTCGACAGCACAAGAATTGCTGCGCTAAAATCAGAAACTGCTAAAATATCCTTAACAGATAGTGTAGTAGCTTCGGATGCTTTTTTTCCATTCAGAGATGGTATTGATGTGCTTTCAAGTTATGGTGCTAAATGTGTTATTCAGCCTGGTGGGAGTATTAAAGATGAGGAAGTAATTAAGGCAGCTGATGAACTTGGCTTGGTGATGATTTTCACTGGCATAAGACACTTTAAACATTAAATATGAAAGCGCTAATAATAGGCAATGGTGGTCGCGAACATGCATTAGCATGGAAAATAGAACAAAGTCCTCTTATCAAAAAAGTTTTTATTGCTCCGGGTAATGGAGGAACTGCCTTAGAGGAAAAGGTAGAAAATATTGATATTGATTCAAATGACATAGACCAATTAGTTTTATTTGCAAAGAAAGAAGCAATAGATCTCACAATTATTGGCCCAGAAGTTCCGTTATCTAATGGAATTGTAGATGTTTTTCTAGAAAACAATTTAAAAGTTTTTGGTCCAAAAAAATTAGCTGCTCAGCTTGAAAGTTCAAAAGATTTTTCCAAAATATTTATGGAGCGTCATAAAATTCCAACTGCTAAATACAAAACATTTATAAATATTGAGGATGCGCATAATTATATTAATCAAGAAGGGGCCCCAATTGTGATTAAGGCAGATGGGTTGGCAGCTGGAAAAGGTGTAGTAGTTGCAATGACCATTGATGAGGCAATAGCTGCGGTAGACTCAATGCTTGAAGATAATTTATTTGGAGATGCAGGGGCCAGAGTTATTATTGAAGAATTTTTAACGGGAGAAGAAGTTAGTTTCATCGTTATATGTGATGGAGATTCTATTCTTCCTTTAGCCTCAAGCCAAGATCACAAGAGGCTCCTAAATTCTGACCTTGGTCCAAATACAGGCGGTATGGGTGCTTATTCACCGGCTCCCATTGTAACTTCAAAATTACACCAAAAAATTATGAGTGAGGTTATTATTCCAACCATTAAAGGTATGAAGAAAGATGGTATAGAATTCACAGGATTTTTATATGCTGGATTGATGATTGATAATCAGAGTCAAATTAAAACTCTTGAATTCAATTGTAGAATGGGGGATCCAGAAACTCAGCCAATTCTTTTCAGACTTGAAAGCGATTTCTTTAAAATACTTCTAGCAGCATCAGAAAAAAAGCTAGGAAATTATAAAGCTGAATGGGATCAAGGTTCAGCAATTACTGTTGTTATTGCGGCGAAAAATTATCCTAGTCAACCTAAAATTAATGA
>MDSY01098695.1_pt1 | contig 17130 bp, 15 predicted proteins | sample 811131 | NCBI WGS metagenome assembly MDSY01 (sample SAMN05326643, study PRJNA326480) | marine metagenome | isolation source: seawater | place: Atlantic Ocean: South West | collected 2010
ATTCACATTTGATAAAGATTAATGATAAGAAAGATATATTCTTAGATAGATTGAACAAACTTACAAAGTATCATGATGGTCCAATAGCTACTCTTTCTTATTATGTACATTCTTTCTTAAGCGAAAGTATTTCAAAAAAAGGTTTTAAAGTATCAATTTCAGGAACTGGAGCAGATGAGATTTTTACTGGTTATTATGATCATTTTTTATTGCATCTTGAGTCAATGAATAAAACAAAATATTTCAATGAAAATTTAGCTTCCTGGAAAGAATTTGTGTTACCCAATATACGTAACCCATACCTTAAAAATCCAAATTTATACATCGACGATAAAGATAATAGAGATATCGTTTTTGAAAAGCATTTTGAATTACACAAGTATTCTGTAATAAAAAAAGAACAGAGCTTTAAAGAAATCAAATATTGTGATGAACTTTTAAGAAACAGAATGCTCAATGAATTATTTAATGAAGTTGTTCCAGTCATATTAAAACATGATGATTTAAATTCAATGTATCATTCAATTGAAAATAGAAGCCCATTTTTAGATAGAAAATTATTGGAGTTTACATTAACAATTCCTCCACATTTACTAATATCTCAAGGTTATCAAAAACAAGTATTAAGAAATTCTGCCAAGGATATTTTAGTAGATGATGTCAGACTTAGTAGGCAAAAAAAGGGTTTTAATACTTCAATTAACTCTGTTATTGACTTAAAAAATCCTGAAATTATCAATTTTATTTTTGATAAAAATTCTCCAATAAATGAGTATGTAGATTTAAAAAAATTAAAAGTGGATATAACTACTAAAACCATACCTAACCATTTGTCAAAATTACTTTTTTCAGTAATTAGTACAAAACTTTTTTTGGAAAATAAGGCAAGTATATGAAACTTGGAATAATTGATTTAGACACAGGTAATCTTGCATCTTTAGTATCCGCTATGAATAAATTAAATATTAAATTCAAAATTTGTAAAAATAATTTTGATTTTCAGGATGTAGATAAGATTATTCTGCCAGGAGTTGGTGCCTTTAAAGATTTTATGAAAAAAATTAAAAATAATGGAATAGATAAAATTTTAAATAAAAAGATAGAAGATAAAATTCCATTATTGGGAGTCTGCGTTGGTTTTCAAGTTTTATTTGAAGAAAGCAATGAACATGGAAGAACTGAAGGCTTAAATCTACTGAAAGGGAAAATTAAAAATTTTAAGGATATTTCGAAAGACATTAAAGTTCCACATGTTGGTTGGAATGAATGCAAATTAATAAATAACAATAAACTATTTCAAGGTATTGAGAATTCTTTAGATTTTTACTTTACTCATTCTTATTTTTTAGATGATTGTAAAAGTGAACATATAATTTCTAAAACAGATTATGACACAAATTTTGTGTCATCTATCAATAAAGAAAATATTTATGGTGTTCAGTTTCACCCAGAAAAAAGTCAAGCAAATGGTCTTAAAATATTAAAAAATTTTTATGAGATTTGTTAAATGTTAAAAAAAAGAATAATTATATCTCTGACATTTTTAGACGGTGTTTTGTTTAGAACAAAAAATTTTAAACCTGATTATCGATATACAAAAAACTTTATAGATTTATGGAGTATAGATGAGTTAATTCTTATAGATATTTCTAAAAAAAAATTTTCAATTAAATTTTTAGATTTAATAAAATTTTTTTCACTTAACTGTTTTGTGCCACTGTCTGTTGGAGGTGGAATTAAAAAATTATCTGATGCTGATATTTTTTTTAAAAATGGAGCTGATAAAATTGTGTTAGGTACTAATTCATTGAATGACACAGATCTAATTGAGAAAATATCAAAAAAATATGGCAATCAGTCAATAATTCAGTCACTAGATTGTAAAAAAACTTCATCAAATAAAATGAAATACACGGTTATGTCAAATAGTGGAAAAGATGATTTAAATTTAGATCCTGTTATGTCTGGTAAAAAAGCATTAATATGTGGAGCGGGAGAGTTATTAATAAACAGTATTGATAATGACGGTGGATTATTAGGTTATGATTTAGATTTAATAAATTTAGTTTCAAAAGCATTGAATTGTCCTATAATAGCCTCAGGTGGAGCGGGAAACTGGCAGCACTTTCTTGATCTATTTTTAAAGACCAACATTTCTGCTGCATGTACACAAAATATTTTTCACTTTACGGAAGAAAGCATAATATCAGTAAAAAAATTTTTAAAAAATAATACAATTCAAGTTAGAAAGTAATTTAAAATGATAAAATTTTGCAAAAAATGTATAATGCCAAATTCTCGACCTAGAATAGTTTTTAATAACGAAGGTGTTTGTAATGCGTGTGTTCATAGTGAAAAAAAAAAGAAAATAAACTGGGAAGATAGAAAAAAACAATTTATCAAAATAATCGATAAGATAAAAAAAGATTCTAACATAACTGGATCAAAATATGACTGTGTAGTGCCTTGGTCTGGTGGCAAGGACTCAACTTCAATTGCCATAAAACTTAAATTTGAATTTGGGCTCAACCCTCTTTTAGTTACATTTTCACCATTAATGGTTAACGATTGTGGTAAATTCAATAGAAATGAATTATCAAAAATGGGGTTTGACTCAATCTTTTTAGATCCCAATCAAGATGTCTCTAGAAAACTTTCAAGAAGATTTTTTATAGAAAGAGGTAACCCTAAAGTTGCATGGGACGCAGGTGTTAATGCTGGGCCAATCCAGGTTGCATTAAATTATAATATTCCAACTGTATTCTATGCAGAACATGGAGAAAGTGAATATGGAGGATTAGTTTTAGATAAGGAAAGTGAAAAAAAAAGAAGTTTTAGAGAGGTTATAGAGCATCAAATAGGAGACTATCCAGAAAATTGGATTAGTAGCCAAATAACTAATAAGGATATAGCCCCATATGTTTATCCTGATGAAAAAAATATTAATCAAATAAATTTAACTGCTTATTATTTTAGTTACTTTTTTAAATGGAGTATGCTTGAAAATTATGAATATGTGAAAAAAAAATTATCAAATTTTAAAACTAACCCTAACAAAAGAACAGAAGGCACATTTACTGACTTTGATAGTTTGGATGATAAAATCGACTGCTTATACTATTATATGCAATATATTAAATTTGGATTTGGAAGAGCTACAAGAGACGCATGTAGAATGATTCAAAACGATCAAATGAGTAGGAAAGAAGCAATAGAATTGGCAAGAAAATACGATAATGAATTCCCAAAATTTGATTTTATTGAGGTTTTGGAGTACTTAGACCTTGATCAAAATAAATTCGAAGAAATAGTAAATAAGCATAGAAATACAGAAATCTGGAAAACCAATTTAAATAATAAATGGGAGTTAATAAATTCCATATGAAAAAAAATCTTAAACAATCCAAAATAGATAGGCATGGCTTATGTCTTAATGAGTATAAAAAAAACTATAATAATGCAAAAGTTTACTTTGAAAGAGCTACAGGCAAATCTCCAGAAATGGAAGTTTCAAAAGCAATGGCCAACATAGTAAAAAAAAAAATTAATTCCGACAACAAAATACTTGATGTTGGATGTGCTTGCGGTCATTTTTATAGGTCTATAAAAAAAAGAGTTAAGAAAAAATTTTATTATACTGGAACTGATCCATATCCAATTTTTTTAGATAGAGCAAAAATAGCGTGGAAGAATGATAAAAATGTTAATTTTGTAAAAGGAAACATATACGATTTACCATTTAAAAAAAATCAATTTGATTTATCATTCTGCAGTAATGTTTTTATTCATCTAAATGATGTAAAAAAGCCATTGAAAGAGCTTTTGCGAGTTACAAAAAAAACTATAATAATAAGAACTGTTCTGTATGATGTATCCTATAAAATTCAATTAGTTTACAATAATAAATGGTGGAGTGATACCAATGTTAGCCCAGCAGAAGAATTTGACAACAAGGGAAATCCAAAAGCCTATTCATACTTCAATGTACTTTCTTTTGACTATATTACTGCAAATATTAAAAAAATAAATCCAGATGTTAGTATAAAAATTGTTAAAGATAATTTTTTTAATAAAAAAGTTATAACAAAAAGTCAAAAAAAAGAAAAAAGACCTTTAGCTACCCGTATAATAGGAGATGAACAAGTCTCAGGGTGCATTTTACAACCACACTATTTTATAATTATTGATAAAAAAAAATAAAGAAATTATGAAATCTGATTTTTTTAAATTCATAAAATCTAATTTTAAAATTTTTGATATTAAGAATACCAAAAAAGAGTCTTGTATGATTATTGATAGAGGTAGACCCATGTCGATATTTTCCAATTCAATGGCAATGAGAATAATTAATCAAAGATTTCGATTTAAACCAATTATATTTTCACATAATAGGAGAACATCTTGGCAAATAAAAATGTATTCTGCATTTGGAAAATTTATTTTTATTAATCCAAAAAATAAAAAATCTTTTTTAAATTTTAATCTTCTGGCAATCTCATTAATCAAAACAACTATAAATTTTTTTAGATACTATAAAAATTTTAATAGATTTATAAATTTTTTCAAATTAGATGAAGTTGAAATTGGACACTGCATATACGATGAGTATATAAAATTCAATCATAGATATAAAGAAAGAAATATTTATAACTTAAATTTTTTTTACTTTCTTTTAAGAAAAATTTATCTTTTTTATAAAATGAAAAAAATTTTAGAAGTGACAAATGTCAAAATCCTAATTTGTAATTCTTTAGATTATGCAACTTATGCCGCATTAGCAGCAAGAATAGCAGTAAAGAATAATATTAAAGTTTTTGTTGCAGACGATCAATTTAAAATTTTTACAAACCAAAAAGATATTAACAATTCTGTTTTTCAACTTGACAAAAAAAATGTAAAAAAATTTTTTTTAAACAGAAAAAAAATTAATTTTGATAATTATTTTAAAAAAAGATTTAAAGGATTAATTGATACAACATTAACAAGTGCTTTTGATTTAAAATTAGGAAATAAAAATAAACTCGATATAAATAAAAAAAATTTTTTAAAGAAATATATAAAAAATGATGAGTATAAATATGTTGCATTAATTGCACCTCACGCATTTACAGATGCCGTACATGGCTTTGGTAAAAACTTTATTTTTGATAACTATTATCAACAATTAGAAGAAACAATTAAATATTTATATCATGCAAAAAGAAAAAATATTTTATGGCTAATAAAGCCACACCCAAGATCAGGACATTATAAAGAGAATGGTATTGCAGAAAAGCTGGTCAGTAAATATAAAAGAAAAAATATAACTTTATTAAATAAAAAAATTAGTACCTTTTCAGCAATCCAATTTTCAGATATTGTCATAACAGGAAGAGGCTCTATTGGATTGGAAGCTGCAAGCTTAGGAACAAAAGTTATAATAGCAGGGTATGCTGTCTACCAAAATTTAGGCTTCACAATAGAGCCAAAAAATAAGCAAGAATACTTTCGAGAATTAGAAAATATAAAAAATTTCACAAAACTAGACACAAAAAAAGCTCAAATAGCTAAAAAATATTTATTTTATTTTGATAACTATAGGAGTTTACTACCAAAAAATAAAATGAATGAAATTGATGAGGAATCAAAAGATTTCTTCAAAATTTTAGAAAAGTATATGAAGAAAAAAAAATATTTAAGTGATAAATATTATATTTTCTTAGATGAGTTTTTGAAAAAAATTAAACATTAGTATTTAAATAAAACGTCAGAATTATCTTAATAAAAAAATTTATTTAATGAAAAAATTTTTAGATGAAAAAAATATAATTTTTTACAACCCCTCTTTTGAAACTGGCGGTGTAGAAAAAAATATAAAATCATATATAGAACATGCTTATAAATTAAAAAATTATAACATAATCTTACTAACTCTTGATAGTACAGATATTCATAAAAGCCTATACACTCAATATCCGGTAAGAAAATTTAGATTTAGGAATAGGCTCGTAAAGTATTTTATTTGCTGCTATTATCTTTTTAAAATTTCTTTAAAAAAAAATAATTATATAATAAGTTTTCAAAATAATATTTTTGCACTGTTTATTTCTATTATCACAAGAACAAAAATAGCCGTAAGGTTAAATACATCACCAGAAAAATATATTAATTCATACGTAAAAAAAAAAATATTTGGTTTTTTTTACAGATTTGCAGATTTAATTATAGTGAATGATGAAGATTTCAAGAAAAGTGTTAAAAAATACTTTAATATAAACTCAAAAATTATTCATAATTTTGTAAATTATGATTACGTCAAAGATAAATCTAAAGAAAAAATTAATAATCAAGTATTTAAAAAAAAAACAAAAATCAAAATAATTTCAGTTGGAAGACTAACAAAACAAAAAAACCACATAAATATTTTAAAAGCCATAAATAATCTCAAAAATAAAAATATTGTAGAATTAGTTATAGTAGGATCAGGACAACAAGAACATGAATTAAAAAAGTATATTGAAAAAAATTTTTTAAATAATGTTGTTAAATTAATAGGGTATAAAAAAAATCCATTTAAATACATTAAACGTTCAAATGTGTTTATTTTATCATCAGAGTATGAGGGATCACCAAATATATTATTAGAAGTAGCATGTTTAAAGAAATTAATAATAAGCTCAAATTGTAAAACAGGGCCAAAAAGAATTCTATTAAATGGTAAAGGTGGTTATTTGTATCAAACAAATAATTTTATTCAACTTTCTAAGATAATAGATCGATTAAAATTTAAAGATACTTCAATTAATAAGAAAATATTAACATCATACATAACTGCAAAAAAATATAGTGAAAATAAACAAAGAATTGAATTTGAAATGGTTATAAAAAAATTTATATCAAAATAATGATAAAAAATAATAAACCTTTTTTTTCAATTATTACGCCATTAAAAGCAGGTGATAAAAACATGATAAAAACTTTAAACAGTCTCAAATCTCAAACATATAAAAATTTTGAACACATTATAGTCATATCTAGTAGTTCGAGAAAAATACCCAATAATTTAAAAAAAAAAACAGTCAAAAATACAAAAATTATTATTGGTAGAGACAAAGGTATATACGATGGAATTAACAAAGGTTTAAAAATTGCCAAAGGGAGAGTATTAGGAACACTTAACTCTGGAGATACTTACAAAAAAAATGGATTAAAAATTGTTAATAAATATTTTAGTGAAAATAAATTACAATTTGTTTTTGGAACAGTAAAAAAAAAAAAAATTAAATATGGATATTTCCCAAACAAGATATTTTGGTCTTTTAATTTTTACCCAGCTCATTCTTCTGGTTTTTTTATTACCAAAGGAGCACAAAAAAAAATTGGGTTATATGACTTAAGTTTTAAATGTTCAGCTGATTATGATCTATTCTATAAAATGATTGTAAAATATAAAATGAAAGGTATGGCTACTAAAAAAAAAGAAGTAATTGGAAACTTTATACTTGGTGGGTATTCTCAAAAAATTACCATGTTTGAGCATATTATTGAAGAAGCAAGAATAAGAATAAAAAATAAACAAAATATTGCTTATGTCTTAGTTCTTTCATTTTTAAGATTAATTAAAAATTTTCATCAATTAGGTTTAAGTAAGATTTTTAAATAAATGATAAATAAAAAAGTATATTATTGGTGTCCGTTTTTATCAAAAGTGGCAACAGTAGATGCGGTAATTAACTCAGCAATCTCACTTAAAAAATATAATAAAAAATTGTATGATGTGAGTTTAATTAATGTTTTTGGTGAATTTAGAGAATATGAAAAAAAGCTAAAAGAAAATAATATAAATTTAATTAATTTTAAAAATTCTAAATTAGTAAAATATTTTCCAAAACCCAGTTATTTAAGAAGTAGATTGCTTACAATATATATATTTTTTAGATATTTTTTTTCTTTAAAAAATTTATTGAAAAATGATCCACCTGAATTTTTGATTATTCATTTAATTACTTCATTACCCTTATTTTTATCCCTATTGTTTAAGCTAAATACAAAAATAATTTTTAGAATCTCAGGATATCCACAACTAAATTTTTTAAGAAAATTTTTTTGGAAAATTGCTTTCAAAAATATTTATAAAGTAACATCTCCCACCGTTGAAACAAAAAAAAATATGGTTAAAGAAAAAATTATTGATGAAGATAAAATTATTCTTTTAAGAGATCCAATTATATCACCTAAAAAAATTATCTCTTTAATCAAAAAAGAAAGAAAAGAAAAAACAGAAAATTATTATATCTCTATAGGGAGACTAACACATCAAAAAAACTACCATTTTCTGATAGATTGCTTTTATGAATTGATTAAAAAAAATGATACAATTAAATTAATAATACTTGGTGAAGGTGAACTAAAAGAAGTTTTAACAAAGCAAATAAATAATTTGAAAATAAATAAAAATGTTTTACTTTTAGGTTATCAAGATAATGTTTATAGTTATTTAAAAAATGCCAAAGCTTTTATTTTATCTTCTTTATGGGAGGATCCAGGTTTTGTATTAATTGAAGCAGCATTTTGTAATTTAAATATTATTTCAAGCAATTGTCCCAATGGACCATCAGAACTACTAAACAATGGTAAGGATGGATTTATGTATAAGTCGGACAATAAAGAGGATTTTTTAAGTAAATTTAATGAATATTTAACCACAAATAAAAAAGATTTATTTGATAAAAGATTGCGCGTCAAAATAAATTCAAAAAATTTTACTTTCTTTAAGCACAGTGAAAATTTAAAAGAGATTTTATGAAGAGATTATTTAGCTCAGAGTATAAAAATATATATTTAACAATATTATTTTCCATAATTTTTATTGTAGGAGTTTTTTCGTATAAAGACTACGGAGTTTCATCGGATGAACCAAATTCTAGATTAAAGGGCATGGTCACAGCAAATTATCTTGGTCAAATTTTTGCCCCAACAATAACTAATAATTATAAAAAAAAGTTCTCATTAGAAACAAATAAAAAATATGATAAAATTGACCAACTTCATGATTCTGGAAAAATAAAATATTATGGTGTTGTTTTTGAATTTCCTGCTTTTTTATTAGAAAGAATTTTGAAAGTTAATGAAAAGCATAAACAATATCAGTTAAAACATTTTTTAACATTTTTAGTATTTTTTATAAGTTTAGTTTCATTCTATAAATTATTAAATTTAAGATTTCAAAATTGGATAATAGCTGTGTTAGGTGTTATTATTTTATTATTAACTCCAAGAATATTTGCAAATAGTTTTTATAACAACAAAGACTTAATTTTTTTATCTTTTTTTATATTCAGTATCCACTCATCATTTATTTTTATTGAAAGATTAAATTTTAAATCATTATTATTTTCAGCTTTATTCTGTGCATTAGCTATAGATATAAGAATTTTAGGAATAGTTACTCCAATGATTTTATTGATGACATTGGCGATGAAACAGTTTTTTTATCAAAAACAAAATAAAATTTTTTTTAAATTGATACTACAGTTCATATTTTTTTTATCTTTATTTGTAATAGTTTTCTGGCCACATTTATGGTCAAATCCAATTAGTAATTTTTTAGAGGCATTCAATGTAATGTCTAGATATCCTCTAGAAACTTATAATCTTTTTATGGGAGAATATGTTTTGTCAACTCAACTTCCAAAAAGTTATTTATTTATATGGATTTTGATTACAACACCAGTATTATATATTTTATTTTTTATTATTGGGTTGTTTATATTTCTTATCAATTTTATCAAAAAAAAGAGAGAAAGATATAATCATAATTTTTTTAAAGATTTTTTTTGTTTATCAATACTTTTTTCAGTATTTTTTGTAATTAGTTATCTTGAGTCAACTTTATATAATGGTTGGAGACAATTATATTTTCTAAATATTATAATTGTATATTTTTCTATTTTTGGAATTTTTGAATTATATTATTTAATAAATAAAAATTACAAAAAATATTTTGTTGCTTTATTATTGTGTTTACTAATTTTTATATCAAATTGGATGATAATTAATCACCCTCATCAATATGTGTATTTTAATTTTTTAGCTGGTAAAAAATTTGATCAAAAATTTGAAATGGACTATTGGGGTTTAAGCTATAAACAAAATCTAGAATTTTTGTTAAACAATGAAAAAGAAGAAACTTTTAAAATATTTAACTTAAGTACTAATAAAATATTTTATCATTCTTTAATAATACCAGATATTGATAGAAAAAAACTTCATTTTGTTGATAACCCTTTGGAAGCCAATTACTTAATAACTAATTATTTATACACACAAAAGCCAAAATATAAATTTTCAGAAAATGATTTTATTATATTAAATGATATTGTAGTAGATGGAGTGTCTATTAATACATTATATAAAAGAATAAAATAACATTTATGCATAAGCTAATTAGATTATTTAATTATAAAATAATGATAGCCTTATGCTACCTGGTATTAATATCTTTTTTTTTTAGTTTTTTTTTTGATTTTCAATTCAATAAGGAAGAAATAGTTAATTTTTTAATAACTAATAAAGATAAATTAGATCACTATATCGAAAATAATATTTTTAACTTATTTCTAGTTTTTTTTATTTTTTCAATTTTATGGACGATTTGTTTAGGATTTGGCCTACCCACTATGATGTTGGCAGCTTATTTATTTGATCCTTTAAATGGAACTTTGCTACTGGTTGCTTCAAAAACTATTGGTGTTGCTATCATTTTTATTTTTTATAAAGAAATGTTTAAAGAAAATTTTCTTAAAAAAAGAACATTCAAGCAAATCAATCAAAAAAAAATAACTAAATTACTTAAGAAAAATGAACTTTACTATCTAATCTTACTGAGGCTATTTCCTGGAATACCGGTACAAGTTATAGATATTTTCCCATTATTTATTGGAGTTAAATTTAAAAATTATTTACTTAGTAAATTTTTAGGCTCTTTATTGCCTCATTATTTAATAATTAATTTTTTTAATTCATTTTATAAAAATTTAGAAAATAATCTATCAACAAGCTTAGATTTATCGGTTACTACTGATTTATTATTGGCTTTCTTAGTATTTAGTTTATTCATTATCTTAGGTAATTTTATAAAAAAAAAATTAAAATTAGATAAATAATGAAAATTAGTCTTGCTCTTCCTTTTCATAATGAAAAAGAAAACTTGTTTTTGCTTCTTCCTTTAATAGAAAAAAATTTATTACAAAATAAAGATTTTAATTATGAGGTCAATTTAGTAGACGACATATCAGATGATGGAAGCTATGAATTTTGCAAAGAATATATTGCGTCTAATAGCTCTTCGATTGTTTTTAATTTATTTAAGTTAGATCACAAAGGTTACCAGAGTGGTGCCCTTAAAAAAGCTTTTTATGAAAGTACAGGAGATTTTATTATCACTATGGATACAGATCTCCAAGATGATCCAAAGTATTTGCCTACTTTTTTAAACAATATATCAAAAGGAAATGATGTTATAATAGGAGTAAGAAAAAATAGGAAAGCCCCAGCTATATTGAGTGTTGGTCTAAAGGTATATGATTTAATTTTTGAAATAATGTTTCATAAAAAGATAACAACTTATAGGGCCCCTTATGTTGCATATAGATATAAATATGTTTCAAACTTGCCATGGTTTAAGAATGATCATAGATACCTTATACCTATGGCAATAAATAGAGGTGCAAATTTAATTTCAGAGTTTGAAGTAATATTAAATGAAAGAAAAATAGGTAAATCACATTATAACAAATACTTAAAAGTTTTTTGGGGCATTATTGAGTTGGGGATGTTTGTTTATCGAATGAAATCTGGCAAATATAAGTAAACTTTAAATATAATATGAAAAAAATCGCAGTTATAGGATCGGGTTTTTTTGGTAATTCAGTATCAATTTTATTATCAAAAAAATATAAAGTTGATTTATTCGAAATTCAAAAAAAAATATTTCAAGGAGCTTCAAGGTACAACCAAATGAGATATCACTTAGGCTTTCATTATCCAAGATCTCAAAAAACTTTTAATGAATTAAAACTGCATAAGAGAGAATTTGAAAGTTTTTTTAATAAAAAAATATTTGGAACAACTGATAATTATTATGGCATTGCCAAGATAAATTCAAAAACTTCATTTAAAACTTATTTAAGTTTTTTAAAAAAAAATAAATTAAAATATAAATGTATAGAAAGCTTAGATTTTAGTGAAAAAGTAGAAGGATCAATTATTTGTGATGAAAAAATATTAAATTATTATATTTGTGAAAAAATTTTTAAAAAGAAACTACAATCTAAAAACATTAAAATTTTTACAAATCAAACATTAAAAAAAAAGAATCTAAATAAATATGATAAGGTGATTATTTGTACATATGATCAAAATAATAATGTTCTAAAATCAATTGGTATTAAACCTCAAAAAAAATATAGGTACGAATTAATTGAGAAAATTCTGATAAAACTTCCTAAAATATACAAGAATAAAAGTTTTATAGTTCTTGATGGTAAATTTGTTTGTGTAGATCCCCTGTTAAATACAAATTATCATTTACTAAGTGATAACAAAAATTCTAAAATTGAAATTTGCAGAGGTTATTATCCAAATTTTAAAAGTTTTAAAAAAAAATATTTAAAAAAAGGGTATATTAAAAAATTAAGTCATTCAAAATTTGACTCATTCATTGAAAATGGTCAAAAATACCTTCCCTTTTTAAAAAAAGCAAAATTTGTTTCAACTTCATTTGTGACAAGGGCAATTGAAATTAATAAAGAAAAAACTGATGAAAGGGTAAATAATATTGAAATAATTAATAAAAAATTTATTTCAATATTTTCTGGAAAGTGGAATACCTCGGTTGGTGTTGCTAAAAAAATCTATAAGATACTAGAAAGTGATAAATAAAAAAAAGTTTTTAATTATTGGGAGAGGTAAATGGGGAAAGAAAGTTATTAATATTCTAAATGATTTAGGTGAAATTATTGAAATAATCGATTCAAAAACTTCTTATAAAAAACTTTCTAAAAAAAATATTGATTGGGCTTTCGTATTAACGAATAACTCAAGTCATTACAAAATAACAAAATATTTCATTGAGAATAAAATAAATGTTTTTTGTGAAAAACCACTATGTTTAAATTTTAAAAAAGCAAAAAAATTATTAGATTTATCGAAAAAAAACAAAACAAAAATTTATGTAAGTGATATTGAAAATTTTAAAAATAAAAAAATTAAAATTTTAAATATTAATAATATTATTAGACAAAAGTTAGATATAGATAAAAAAAATATTATATTTAGACTTTTTTATCATGATCTATATTTAATACTAAACAATTTTTCAATTAAAAATATAAACTTTCTTAAAATTCAAGACAGCTTAAAAGGAAAATTAATTTTTTCTTTTAAAGCTAATAATAAAGATTTTAATTTTTTTTATAATTTAAACAAAAAATTTAAAATTCATAAAATTAATAAAATAAGTTTTTTAAATTTCAATAATGATCCACTTAAAAAAATGATTATGAATGTTTTGTTACAAAAAGTGAATTTTATAAGAAACAATAATATAGCTTTACAGACTTTAAAAATTATTGATAAAATTAAAAAAAATAAATTTTAGAATATTTTATTTACTAGTTCTTTATATTCATTCGCTATTTTCGAATAAGAAAAATTTTCTTTTATTTTATTATGTATAAAATCTTGGTTATTATTTATACAGTTTTGATTAAACCATTTTAGTAAAGAGTTAAAATTAAAATTCATTTCATTTTCTAGACTATATCCCATCTCATCAGACAAAATTAAATCATTTGTGCCAGTATTTTGATTTATTAATATCGGCAAGCCACATGCAAGAGCCTCTAAAGCAATTTGACCAAAGGACTCAATACGACTTGGATTTAATAGTAAATTAGATCCTGAGTAAATTGTCCTTAATTTAGTTTGATCATTTATATTTCCTAAAATATTAATATTTTTTTTGGATATATATTTTTTATCAATTTCCCCAAAAATATTTAAAATACAATTGTCATTATTTGCTTCATTAAACTTATCAAATAAGTTTAAAGCTATATCCAAACCCTTAATATTTCTTCTTGCGTAATCAGAGAATCCAAATAAAAAATAAATTTTATCGTTTTTCCAGCCAAGTAAATTTTTAGCATTATTTTTGTTAATTGGTTTCCATACACTCGTATCTATTGGCAGGGGTATTTTAAACACATCCCTATCTTTAAGTAAAAGACTCTTTTTTGCATTCAGGTGTTGCCAATTAGAAGTAGATATAATTTTAATATTTTTATTTAAGTATTTTTTTTTTCTATTCCAGACCCATCTATTAATATCAAAACCTTTTTCCAGTTTGTCTCTATTATTTTTGTAGTAGCCATAAATAAATCTTTCATCAGAGGTATAATGTTCAGCACCTGTATAGAGCCACATATCGTGCATTGTCCAAATTATAGGTGTTTTTATTTTTGAAATTTGTTTTAAACTTATAAACTCATTTCCTATCCAATGAATATTAACAATATCAGGATTGAAATGATCTATCTGATCAAAAATGTTAGAATCAAAAAAACTAATAGTATGTGTATTTTTATTTTTAGTTTTAAATAAAAATTTTAAATTTCTAGAAATTTTTTTTTTTTGTTTCCAAATAAATTTATCAAAATTATTTTGATTACAAAAAACATCATCAAACTTGTTAAGTTTCTCAGCCACTAAAACTGTTGATTTAAAATTGTTTTGTTTTAAAGCATTATGAATTCTCATAACTGCTATAGCAGCACCTCCATCATCAGAAAAATTTAAATGCAAAATTTTTTTATTCATTTATAAACTGTTAAATATAAATTATATCTATTTTTAATAATAAATGAATTAATCTATTTAAAATAAAACAAAATAATGAAAAAAAAAATAAAACTTGGTTTATTAATAAATCCAGATAGAAAACTACAAGACTGGGAATATCAACTATTTAACTCATTAATTAACAGTAAGTATTGTGAAATTAAGGCAATATTTTATGAATCACAAAAATATATAAGTAAAAATTATTTAAAGAGAAATTTATTAAACTCATTTCTTAATTTAATTATCAGATTAGTTGAAAAAAAATTCAAAAATACTAAAAATAAAAATAATAATTTATTTAAAAAAATACCTAAAATAAAAATTTATTCAGTTAAAAAAACTTATAGTGATTATTTTAGCCTCAACGATATTAAAAAAATTAAAAATTTTAATTTGGATTTAATTTTAAGAAGAGATTTTCGTATCATAAAAGGAAATATACTTAAGTCAGCAAAACATGGAATTTGGTCATTGCATCATGGAGATAATGATTTTGTTAGAGGTCTTGCACCAGGTTTTTGGGAAACATATTTTAATTTCCCAACCACAGGAGTAACTTTGCAAAAAATTAATACAATCTTAGATGGTGGATTTATAATTGATAAGGGATACTTTGGAACTAAATTTTTTTGGAAACATAATGAGAGCTTTATAAAAGAAAAATCAATTCAAATTGTTCTAAAAAATATAAAGAAATTATATGATAATAATTACATTAAATTAAAAAAATCGAAAGTAACACTTAAAACTAGATACTATGGAAATCCTAAATTTTATAATTTAATAGTATATATCTTAAAAAAATACCCATATTTTATTTTTAAAAAGATAATAAGATTTTTATTTCCAGTCAATCTATTAATTAATAAGTGGAAAATATGTCAAATCAAAGGTTTAAATTTAAAAAATTTTGAAAATAATAAAAACAATACAATTTTTAAATCTCCATTTTATGAATATTGGGCAGATCCATTTTATTTAAGACATAACAAAAAAGATTATTTATTTTTTGAAAATTTTAATATTTTTAAAAAGAAAGGAAAAATCACTTGTGCAGAAATAAAAAATAACAAATTAAAAGATATAAAAGAAATTATCAATAAAAGTTATCACCTCTCATATCCAAATGTTTTTAAGTTTGGAAAAAAAATATTAATGATTCCTGAAACTGCTAAAAATAAAAGAGTTGAAATATGGATTTGTGAAAAATTTCCAAAGAAATGGAAATTACATAAGACCATTTTCAAAAATGAAAGTTGGGTAGATTTAAATTTTTTTATAGATAGAAAGGGCAATAAATGGCTTTTTGGCAATAAATCAGTGGATAAATATTCTGATCATAATTCTGAATTATATATTTATAAAGTTGTTGATAATAATTTTAATAAATTAATTCCACATGAAAAAAATCCAGTAATAATAGACTCCAGAATTGCTAGAAATGCAGGAAAGATCTTTTATAACAAAAAAGGTGAAATAATGAGACCTTCCCAGATAAATATTTATGAAAAATATGGTCATGGATTAAATTTAAATAAAATAACAAAATTAACTATAAAAGATTATCAAGAAACAATAGTAAAAAAAATTCAAGTTGGTAAAAATTTAAGGTTAAAAGGGATACATCATTTCTCTATGGGTGAGAAAAATATTTATATAGACAAGTTATTTAAGTTTTAAAATGAAAAAAGATATTTTTTTTTTATTACCTGTTTTTACTTATGGAGCGGGACAATCTATTAAAAGGATCCTTATAGAATTAGATGACAAAAAATATAATAAAAATATTATTTGTTTAGGAAAGTGTCAATTTAAAAGAGAGTTAAAACATAAAAAAATTAAAATCTATGAGCTAAATTACAGTAAATTAATTTTTGCTATAAAAGATATTAGAAATATTTTGATCAAAAAGACAAATACTCAAAAGATTCTTATTTCAAATATTCATTATACAAATGTTTTAAGTTTAATTTTTTTTTCAAATATTCAAAAACTAAAGTTAATAGTGTCTGAAAGAACAGCAATAAAGGAATTAGACATTTACTTTAGTATTTTAGATTTTATTAAAAAAAAATTTATAAAGCTATTGATTATTTTTTTTTATAAAAAAGCAAATGCAATTGTTACAAATTCAACTAAATCATCGAAAGATCTTAAAAAAATTATAGGACTGAGAGTTCATACTATATTTTCTCCATCATTTATACCTAGTAATTCTTCAAAAAAAAAAAAAAAAAGAAAAATTAA
>MDSY01146965.1_pt1 | contig 17129 bp, 19 predicted proteins | sample 811131 | NCBI WGS metagenome assembly MDSY01 (sample SAMN05326643, study PRJNA326480) | marine metagenome | isolation source: seawater | place: Atlantic Ocean: South West | collected 2010
CAGAATGCCCAAACAAGATCCGAATCCGAATGATCCACGGCCAAACATGGAACCAATTGATATATCGCTGTTCCCACAAACTTACCGCGTCAACCCCGCGGTTCCACCGGTTCCAGGTCCTCAACCAACCGGTGAAGGAAGCGCTAGATGGTCAACAGGGTCGTATGATAATGTGGGTGATCCTCGAGATTGGGAATTAAATGATCGAGCGCACGATTTTAAAACATTTATGGCATTAGAAAAGATTACAGGGCGATCTAGTTTTAATGATAGGGCATCATTAAATGGCCAGGTTGATGCATTCTTTGATGCAACAAGAAGCGTTTCGTCCCCTGATTTTGTCAGGGATCCGTCGCGACCAAAAGGTGAGTAATCAATATGTTTCGACTTGATCTTTGGGGAAGTGATGTACCGACGCTATATTTAAATATCACGGATACGTTATGTGCATTCGTACCGTTTAAGCACACAATGGACATCTATGTAAAATGCGAAGGAGGCACACATTGGGGGTTTAGTGATGGTTGGTTTGGTAACGGTGAACAACCATATGACGAGTTTCCGCCCGATACACGACGAATCCGCGATTGGGAATGGTTTATTAAGCTGGATGATGGTTATTCTCACATGACACAAATCAGTTGCTGTCACCGCACAATCCACGGTGATCAATTCGAAATCACAACAAAAAAGAACTATAGGCGCCAGGGAAATTTCAATCCTCACCTTGATATCAATTTAAAAATTGAAAGCCCAGAAAGATACCGCGAAGCACTAAACAGTATCATCGAATACGCTCGCACTGAAAATTTGCGTCGCACAGAAGAGGTTGATGTTCCTCTAAATGGAACAGTTTCCCTATATCGCATGGATAGGTATTCGTATTCTCATAAAGTCACACTACGCGAGAACCAACCTTTTTTTGCAATGGTTGATGAAAATGTACGTCGGTTTATTGAAGCACACCCAGAAGGTCGGGATACTGATGAAAATGTCACTGAGGGTATGAATGATTGATGTTATAAGTATAAATAAGTATAAATCAGTATAAATCAGTATAAATCAGTATATTTAAGTAAAAAATTATATTAAAAAATTAAATATTAGAATCCAGTGTGACAATCGCAGTACATAGATTACTGAAAGACACCAAAATACCAAAGAGCCACATAATTAACATAAAATGAATGACTACAGATATGAGATATTGTGTAATCATATCAGACCATGTGGAGAGATGCCGGATTTCACCAGTATCGTCGATTGTAATATGAACCGGCAAATCAACGTCAAATTTCGTTCTACAACTTGGACATGTATATAATTCTTTTTCAATGCATTGGTCAATGCACTTTTTACAAAAGTCTTTATTATGAAAACACGTTAACCGCTCGTCAAATACCGGAGGACTAGACATACAAATAACACATTCTGTAACTTCAGTCATCATCCTAGCGTGTAATCTCAGAAGTCGAAGGAGCGCCCTCACGTACCGAGCCAACCTTAAAGTTCCCGGGAGGTGTCTGGTTTGCAAACGTAACCGATGGGATGCACTCAATAAAGCAGCATGCACACAGTGGCGATGGGAGTAAATCTCCCATGGTTTCGGTAGGAAGAATCTGATATGTATTACGACAGCACAGACACTTGTCGGTACCAAAGCATGGGTTCTTGAAATCACGGGTTAGTCCAAGTAGGCAAATGCCTACTCCAACGGTGATGCTATCATCCGTCTTTGTTACTTCAAACGCATATGGCGCAAGTGACATGTCAATGCAGCATTCGTGAGTTAGGCAAATGCACTGCCCCTTTTTGTTACAACAAAGGGTTACTTCGTTGATATCAATTGCGCGATAGCAGCAAAAACACGCATCGCATACAACACCACCTTCGGTTCCCATAACTTCAGTTAGCTTCTTCATATTACCAGATGGATCATTCACCAGTTCTTTTAATGTTCTCGAAAGATTGTTCGTAAAGGTATTCGTTGTACTCATTCTTTGATATATCTCACACAAAATTATTCATATGTATAAACATCGCTCACGTAGACTTAAGATTCGCCTTAATTATACTGAAAAACGCAAGTATCTACGCGCCAAACATATTCAAAAAAAGACACGCGCACCAACACCAACCGAGCCAACCGAACGTATCAATATCCCCAAGGCAATTCGCGAACAAATTTGGGAGAATTCGTGTATTGTAGTAAAAGGCTACAAAACACTAAGTATTGTCTGTCCCATTTGTAACAGGGAGTCGGAGCGCAAGCATTGTCACCTTGCTCATAAGACATCGCTTCACAACGGCGGAGGCAACTCACAAAGTAATCTCTTTTATATCTGTAGTCAGTGCAACCAAAGTATGGGTACAATGAATGCAGATGATTACAAGGAGTGTTATTACTAGTAGTATTTTGTAAAATGTATATTGTAACCCACCACCACAGCAAACTGCACCGCAAGTACCACCGGGACATGTTGCCGTGCAATCGTTCGAAGTAAAAGTTGTCTAAATTAAAGACTTTCATAATTTTATATTGTAAAAATAAACAATGAGAGTCACCCCAACACAAGTCATTTTGGGAATTCTAATCGCCGCAGTTGCGATACTAATCGTAATGATGATATTATTTCTTCTAAGGTGGAAAAATGGTTCTGCACCACTTTTTGGTGCCAGTTTCGACAGTTATACTCCAGAAGACACTGATCCAGAAGCAATGTTAGCCGATCAGCAGATGATTGAATTAGAAAACAGTGAGAACACAGAGTCTATTCCAACAGATGAGGTCCCACATCAAGAACCTGATCTCACAACCACACCACCAGTCATCGAACACACACCCCGCCCCACGCCAGATAAGCTACTTCCATCTGATAATATTGCGTCTTTTAGTGGTGATATATTAGTTGGTTCTGAACTTAATATTGCATGAATTTCAATTTCAAATATATTATTTTTTGTCGCTACAGTAAAATGATATCGCACACAACTTGTGATACTGCACTGTTAACCATATGTTTATTCATTACGCTGCAGTATTACTCGGTAAGTGATTTAAACGCTTTTATTACAACAACAATTTCAAACTATCCAAATATTTATACAAGTAAGTTTGAATACAATCAAACACTGAATCCATTCTTTACTACAGGGATGTATCTAATTGGATTGTATGCAATCCTCAAACTTGATTACGGTGAGTTTCTTACGAACACATCATCAATTTACAATGTTATTGAATTAACGCTCGGTTTCCTCTCCGTATTTTACAATGTAAACTGGCTTACCTCATTCTTCATCATGTTTACAATTGCAACAACTCACCAAAAGCAAATCGTTTACTTTATGGGACCATGGTACATGCGTCTTGCATTAAATCATCTTTATAGATTCTTTGTTCTTACCGAAGCAATTAAGAGTTTGTCAAATCCATACAACTCATTTGCAGTATGGACTGTTACGTATGTCAATATTACGATTCGTTTACTTTCATACTTTGTGACACCTTACGTGTCACATGCACGACACAATGGTCCAAAACTTCTGCTCGCGGAAGTGGATCCGCTATGTACAACATTTTCATCATATCTCGGGTTTTACATTACCATGGCATTTGTACTTTCACCAAGTACATTACTTGGATGTTTACCTGCAATTGCAATGTATCATATGATGTACCCACCAAAACTAACACGACCAAATGGTTCGATCAAACCCGATATATATGAGCCAACAAATATGTCAGTCGTATATGATCGACTTTTCGGTGGTATCCTGCTCGCTCTTCTCGTTTCTGCATGGAAAATTGGTGGACTTTATAATTATCTTGGATATTTGTTTCAAAACTTCAAACAGTTTCCAAATCATTTTACACCAAACACAGATTACATGGTAGAAGAAATGAAACCATTCATTTGCCTAAATACTTATGCAGTCACAGTTTACTTTTTAATCAAAACCTACTATGTTGAACGCAGAGTCGTTGACCGGGCACATAAAAAATACATTGCTCATAACGTTTCACTTTACGTAATGTTGCATGGGATTGGTTCAGCAATTGAATTAACACTTGGTATGTTTGCAATCTTATACCCAGAAAAATACATTCTTGCTTACTTTTCGGCGGGTATTGCTCTCATAAACAACATCCCGACCGGATTTGTACTTACACCGGGAGTATATGGAGTGAAACACATTACCGTTCCTGGGTTTGGGATCTTTGGAATCATTCGTATTATGGAATGTGTGCGTGTCTTCCTTGTTCATCCACGGAATTATCCAAACGCATGGATACTCCTCCAAGTGGGTACAATTGTACGTCTTCTTGGTTACTTTGTTCTTCCATTTTCATCAATCAATGGGGCACGAGGTGATTTATTCACCGAACCACTCAACTATTCTACAAACATTCTACTTTCGGGATATATCACGGCGTCCTTTGTATACCATCCAGCATGGCTAGTTGTGTCACTGTTCCTTTACGTAGGATACCAAAAGTATCACCCACATCATATTAGCGCTAAAATGCGTCCGGTGTTGCGTGAGGAATATCATAAGTTTTATTAAGTGGTGGAACTGTCGTTTCCATGTACATCTCACCATTTGTGAGATGCATCACTCTCACTGGGAATTTATACGCCTTTTTAAAGCCAGGTTTGTTTAGAAAAGTAATAATCGTTTCACGACCATACTTGTGTCTCTTTACTTTTACGTGTGTATATATCCTGTAATTTTCAATGCTTATACTACTATTGTTAAGATCAATGATTGCACCATGTGGAAATGCAGGTTTTACTACATTTTTCATGGATATTGGAACCCATCTTCCACTATCGGTTATCATTTATATTTACAACTTTAAAATTACATCATTGTTGGAACGCGCTGCATTCCGATACTAGGTGGCATTGATCTAGGATAGGCAGACATGCGAGATGATCGTGCCATCTGTCGTCTTCTGATATAAACAATTACAACCATTAATGCAGAAAGAACTGTCATAAACATCACAGAGGTGAATAAAACGTTACTCATGGCGGTATCATAAATCTTATCCTGTAAAATCGCTTCTTTATTTTCAATGTACTCTGCAAGTACTTCATCTGCCGATGCTTTGTCTGGGTCATACTCAATCTCTGTTACATTTTTTGTTTCTACTGTTTCCTGAATTACAAGCAACCGCTCATCGCCATCCATTTCATAATTATTAACAGCACGCGACGTCGCAGGTGCAATTGGATGCACATATGTTGTCTTATCCGGCATAGTATTTGCAACTGCCAACTCGCGATCAAATTGCTCGACAAGATGATTTACCTTTTTACTACTTGCAGGCATAGTGTTTACAATAACGAGTATAAAAAATATCACATTAAATGTCTATACCAGAACAAGATCGGGTACTTCTTCATCGTCGGAAACTTCTGGTACAATATGCGACGGTGCACATGTTTTTTCGTACTCCTTTGTATCTTCGGCAGTTTGCATACTCTCCACCATCGAACCAAGTTTGGATAGCATAGCCTTTGGGTTATTGGTGGATGCAAGTTCTTTAATAAGAGCTGGATCATCAATCCCCATTGACATCATCATAGATGCCATGTCTATATTCTTACCGAGATTTGATGGAACATTATCCTTTGTCTTTGATGGACCGGCACGATTACGTGCCGATGTCTTTTCGCGAAGGCGGCGACGAAGTTCTTCACGGGATGGACGAGGCTCAGACATTGGTATATCTTTACTAGTAGACATATATAAATCTGATTTTTACAGTTTGAATCGTGGTATGTTCCGTGTGAATGGTGGAATATCTCCGAAGGAATTTGTTGTTTTTGGATTAGACCACCAACTCGTCTTTTTAACTGCATTTGAATACGCGTCGGGTGGTTTAAATGACATTATTGCCTTCTTCTTACCGCCATCTGTTGGGTCACCCTTTTTTACACCTGCGTTCGTCTGGTTTGACTCAAGTTCTGGGTCTAAATCGCCGAGAGTTATTTTAAGTTCCGCTTCAATCGCGGCATTAACCTGCGCTTGTTTCAAATCAGAAATATTTTCTCCATTTGCAGTTAACTTAGTTATTGCCCTTCGGTGAACAATTTCAAGAATTGCATCAGGGTCGAGTTTTACACGTGTATTCGGTTTACCATCTTTGACTTCGACCGCGATTGATTCTGTATTATTTATTACAGAAATTCTAGTTTTTAGCTCTATTTCGGCCTCCATTGCTCTACCAGTACTTTCTATATCCGCTTTCATCGTTTCAAATGCATCGCCGTATGATTTTTTCAACTGCCCCTCTACCTTTTCGAGAGCAGCAACTGCTAGAAATACATTATGTGCATCAACCTTAGATACTGATTTTCCCGATCGCAGCATATCACCCGCATTTTGAGCGCTATTTAGTGTACCCTCTACAAATAAGTTACTTGGTTCCAGATAAATCGAATCCGGTGCCATTGTAGTTACCATATCTCCAAACAGTTGATTTGCTTTATTTTTCTGTTGAATTATAATTTCTTTTGCATATTGCTTTGCTTTAACTTCCGCCGTTGCATCTGGGTACGCTTTTTCTATCTTGTCTGCAATTTCTACTTTATCAATTGGCCTGTTCATCGTTTTTAATTTAGCATCCAAATACATCCGTTGTTCTGGTGTGAACTTTTCATATGACGCCCGTACTCGTTGAGAAAACATTTCATTACGACCACGGAATTTTGGATCAGAAAACAACTTGTCTACAAGATTTTTCTGACTTTTACCCTCGGCACTACCGAACTTACTTCCCATTGAAGTTAAAAACTTAAACAATGGAGCAATCAACGGTAACAAGAATAATAGCCATGGATTTTTACCTATAAAGTCCATTACACTTGCAGCGGCACCTACCATTTTCCCAAGGGCTGCCATTAAAAATTGAAATCCTTCACTATTAATCACCATCATTACGATAATACCAAGCAACACAATCCCTGCATAATACAAAATGTTCCAAATATCATCCCCTGCAATTTTAGAGGTTTCTTTCCGCTCCATGTCTTGCCGATACGATTTCTGAGCGTCAGATTCTGCGGGAACAGGAATTCCCTCAGATGAGTTTGTCATATTTATATTTACATGTGAAAAAATATAAATATTTATACTGACATGTCAGACTGTGTTATCTGTTTTATAAATTCACATATGTATGTAAATATAAGTTCAGGTGCTTCGTGATGCATAAAGTTACCAACATGATCAACGAATTTAAACGATGACCCAGCGTCCGCCAATGTTGTTAATATTTTAGAGTGTATCGCATGTTTTTCTTTTGACGGTGCAATTGTGAATAATGGACAAAATATCATTTCAATAATATCAGAGTAAGGTGATTCAACTGCATATATCATACGTTCAATTACATCACGACGATATGAGTTTACGAAATGAGTTTTAAACGGCTTTACAATGATTTCATGTTCATGAAGTGATGATAGGCGATTGTATTGGTAATATTGTTTACATATCCTAGATACATAACTAGACACAAAACAACTCGGAGCAACTTTTAAATAGCTAGGTGGAGTGTCAAAATTTGGTGAAATCATAACAATACCCTTTATGTTTGCGGATATGGTTGACAATGACCCGGCAATTATACAACCAGTGCCATGCCCAATGATTACACATTGTCCAATTGCTAGTTTTGTTAACAACAAACTTATTATTACCGCAAGGGAACGATAGGAATAATCATATTTGGTAGTGAGTGTTGGAGATGACCCAAACCCAGGGATATCAATTGCAATGTTTGTTCTGTTGTTTTTTGTAAAATGTTGTTGTAAATAAAACCATGACTCTTTAGATGCAAAAATGTCATGTATCATAATCACTGATAGGTATTTTCCATTACATTTATTATATGAATAGTGTATAAGTGTATCATCGATTGCTTCATATACCATAGATATTTTATATATACAATATAGTAAAACGGATGGCATCATCGCGTTCAAATGTGGGTATTGTTACACTTGCATTTGTGGTAACGATGGTTGTGTGGATAATGTTTGGAACAATTCCTGGCATTGGGGCAGGGATTGTGTCGGGATTTGTATTATTTAGAATGTTTGTGTCAACCTCGGTAACAACCGAGCAAAAGTTTTTGGAAAGTGTGGCACAAAAACGACCCAATCCAACTAAAGTTTTATCGCGAATGAGTAGTACGAGTCGATATGATAAAATTGCACAGGAAAATGAATTGGATGCTATAACGAAAACTCAATTTGCATTGAGAATTAGACAACAGGATGCTGCAGCCGATGAATTAAGAAAACATGAAAATGCCGTTCGAATAAAGGAAGAAGCAGTAGCACAAGAGTACGAACTTAATCAGAAAAAAAAACAACTTGAGATTAAGCGCGTTGAGCAAGCACTTGCATCATTCGATGCAAAGAACGATGCACAGGAAGTTAAACGCGTTGAAACCGTAAATACACGGGCAGAACTGGAGACTATTTACGATTTGTAATCTATATTGTATCACCAGGAGGACTCGGTGGGTTTGGTACCGATGATTCTTCTTTAATTGTCTGTGCAAGCAATGCAGCCCCTCCACCAAGAATAAACACAACAAGTATACAATACAGCGTATATTTACAATTTTTCCACCACATTTTTCGCCGAACCCCACGAGCGGTTCGTGTAAAATGGTTTGCATTTGCGGACAATGTTTCTGTTCGATCCGCGAGCTGACTCGTTGATTCAAGATTTCTCATTGCAAATTGCACATTTTGACGCATTGATTCAGCAACTTCATCAAGTTGCACAGTAACTTCTTCTACTGTTGTCTTATTGGAAATCATCGGATTTATTGAGTTTGATAACATATGGTTAATGCTTTCCAAGTTTTTTCTTTAGCGCAGAAAATTTTGGTTGTTTCTTTATCCTTTTGTCACTATTAGTAGAACGTTGTCGTTTTTGATGTTTTGTGCCAAGTTTCATAACAAATTTTACAAAGTGATCGTGTACATTTACTGGTGTAAATGTATTGATCATTGAAGACTGTATTAGCTTTGTATAATAATTGTCTAGATCAAGAAAATCACGACGTGATTGCACATGTTTTAGTTCGGATGTTCCGGTTGCAACAAGAGTATATGAAACATGTTTTGTTGATTTTTTAATATACCGCTGGGCTCGTCCAATTCTTTGCGCAGCAATTGTGCCCGATCCATCGGAACAACGAATCTGCACCACCACTTCACATAAGAAGTCATATGCAGCATTTCCAACAGAAGACAAAAACAATACAACTGGTTTATTATTATGGACACGTTCGCGAAATTCTGTTATTAATGCCATGCGAGTTGTACTATCCGTATCACCCTTCATTGTTGGCAATAATACATCTCCGATCCCATTATCTACCAGAATGTCACGAATGCAGTTATATGTGTTGTCAAGTTCATGAATCGTTTCAAAAAATGCAATTATGCTTTGTTTTTGTCCAATGTGTCGTTGCAATATATCATAGAACAGTTCCATCTTTCGCACTGACATTAGTCGATCCTTATGTACAGGTTCGTCAATATGAATTTCTTGTAACGATACGTCTGGAATTAAATTCTGCTTGATTAAAGTATCACGATCGATTTTTATCTTATATGGCCCAGTGTATTCTGTCAAATGAACAAGTAAATTATCCATACGTTTCAATGTTGCAGATACTCCATATCGAAGGGCCGACTTTATACGATAAATCTGCTTATAATTTTTTGCAGACGAGTAGTGTGCCTCGTCTAAAATAACAACACCAAATGTAATCATACAAAATAACAAATCAAAAAAGTGCTTGGATTCATCTGGATGCTCAGATGCCGTTAGTAACTGGTATGTTGCAATAACAAGTTTATACTTTCGATTTACCAAATGTGACGGATTGCATGATTCTGCATTATCAAGTACCAGAATTTCATCCGCTGAAATATGGAAAAACTTAACTGCTTGGTTTACGACTTGTGCAATTGCGGTTGAATTAATGGTAACATATAAAGCACATGCTCCTGTAACTTCCATTACCTTTGAAATAATTAACAATGACAATAAAGATTTACCCGACGCACATGGGGATTGAATTGTTGCCGATGCAAAAGTTTGGTTTTCTTCGTCGTAAATATTGTCAAGGACATACTTTTGATGTAAATACGGGGTTACCTCACTGCGAAGTGGCATTTTGCACTCACCATGAAAAACAGACGACATTGGATGAGTGTACTTCCACTTACTTGACGTTTCTGTTAATGTAAGAACATTGGCCATGATCTCATTACAATTATGTGATACAATGTCTCGGACATTTGGGTTATACAAATGCATTGTTGTACTGCTTACATTATCAAAATCGGATGACAATGGATCCCAATCCATGTCACATAATACTTTACATAATGATTTTGATAAACAAGAAGTTAACATATGGATTGTATATCAGATTAGATATCTGTATTTTATAACACAACAATGACAATTTCAAGAGCAGTACGACTATCATGCAGTGATATGCTTAATGATATGTTACCATCATATACTTTGTCACAACACGAGCAAATTGAAATGTCGATTTACACGAAAAATCCGTTAAACAAGGAAGAATATATTCGTAACGCCAAGCGCGTTTGTCATAACATTGCATTTCTACCACAACAACATGTTCTAAAATATCTAAGCAATGATACAACGCACCCAACAATGGCTCAATACACCATGCCCAACTCCAATACCCAACCGACAATAATTGCATTTATTTCCGATGAACATATGCGTGGCCCGGTTTTGCAAAAAGTTATGAACGATGAACGTGAGCAATATGATAATTCGCTCAAGATGTTGTACGACAAAGTGGAAGAAGGCAGTGTTGCTGCCATGAAACAAAAGGCTGCGATTACATGTAAAAAATGTGGTAGTTCTGAAATTCTTATGGCAATGGCACAAACTCGTTCCGCAGATGAAGGAACTACTATGTTCTTTACATGTGCTAAGTGTAATCAAAAGTGGAAAGTTCAATAATATTGTGTGTTGTACAACTCCATTTTGTATTTTAAATAGTATAGCAGATCGGGTGCCACTAACTATATGTCTGTTGTTCGGGCGGCGTTACAGGATCTGATTCATCATAAACTTGATAAACATTCAACCGCATGTCCAACGCATACATTCACATCAAACAATAAAGATTCTCACATGAGATTTCCTACACATGAATCATATGTGACCGTAGTTTCGTCATATCTCACGGATATCCGAAATGATGGAAATACAAGACACCCGTCTCATCAAATGTACGAGCATTTAACAGCGAACTGTCATAAATTTTACGTGGATGTGAAACTTCCAGGAGATATTTTGTCTCCTCTTCAATTACTTAAACTCATGAAAACCGTACTGGATGAATTTGCAACAACAGATAAAACAGATGAATGTATTATTTTGACAGACAAAACACAGAGAGCTCGATTTATTTGGCCTAAATTTCTGTTAAGTCCACGCGATGCAGCAATCATTGTAACACGTCTTGCCGCAATTTTCTCGGGAAAAGATGGAATTAAATCGGCATCTTATAGATGGAAAGAAATATTCACACATCCGTCAAAATATCTACCAAAAAAAGGTCATCCTATCATTCTAATGCCATATAGTAGTTCAACTCCAGCATGTACCGCATGTAGTACAAAGAATGAGCGGGAAAATTGCATGATTTGCAATGGTTCAGGGAAGGTATTTTCTCCACAATTGACCTGGTTCATTACGCATCATGTCAAATTTGAAGAAAACGAATTATCTCCACATATTACAGATGTATCAGGTATCCCAGGGGTCAATCTAATGATCGCATCTTCGATATCTTCCATATATTATACTGCATCAGAAACAACGTCGACGGAATCAGATAGTACCAAAGTATGTTATCCAGTGGGAACACCTCACTGTCAGCACGTTGACCAAAAAATCAAAGCAAGTGGCTCACTATGGGGTTCAAAGAATAAAAACACTATCCCGGTTGATATTGGATTTGCAAGATATATTCAACGTTTAATTCGGACATTATTTCCAGAGTTTCACAGTGAGGTGATTGTTTCGGCGGAATGCATTCAAATGGATCATAAACGAAAAACCATCAAAGTTGCAGCAAAGGGCAAAGGTTGTAATACATGTGCAGGTAAGCGAAAAGATCATAAAGACGGATATATTTATTTCCTAATTACACCACATGGCATAAAACAATGTTGCTTTTCAAAAGAAATCGTAGACGGTATGCAATGCAGAAAGAGAATGGACAGTAAACCATTCAAACCTCTTCCGTCCGATGATATTAAACGGTGCTTTCCAACTCACATTGATACGAGTTCTCAACAGAATCTCTCGGTTCTTAACGAACGCGAAAACGAATTAAAAATCCTAGATATTAATATAGTTAATTTACTCTCTAAACACGAGTCCAATAAAAGGAAATCAAACGTGCTAGGGGAACCTGTCTAACTATAGTCTACTTTTTGTAAAGTATATGTAAATAGTTTCATGCCAAAATATAGTTTATCGTCACAACAACAAAATGCACTAGATTTATGGAAACAAGGGCACAATCTCCGTGTAATTGCAGTGGCGGGTGCAGGAAAAAGTACGGTTATTTTGGAAATTTGTGAAAATACAACAGAACCAATTTGTATTATTACATACAATAAGCCACTTCAGGAAGAACTCGCAGAGAAACTAAAAGCAATCCATTCTACATCGATTGCATATACATTTCATGGTCTGGCATCTGAATATTGTTCACATTGCAGAGACGACACTACTCTATCGAGGTTAGTTACAAACACTACACCAAAACCATTCTTGTACAAAAATATAATCATTGATGAGTCCCAGGATATGAAACAAGTGTATTTTGATTTTCTTCATCTACTCATTCCCGATTTTTCAGCTATACACATTGGTTTGGTTGGTGATCCAGAACAAATGCTTTATGACTATGACCCAGATGATCCCGCTGTACTTGGGTTTATTAATGACCCAGATACAAATTTTGGTGTACCATTTGCCAAAGCGGAACTATCTGTTTCATTTAGACTGACACCATGTGTCACATGGTTATCAAATGCTCTTTCTAATAAAGATTCGGTACAGATTGTACCGGGTAATACAAAAGTCACAAATGAAAAAGTTGATGTGCAAATTTGTCACAAAAATCTATGGTCTGATATTGCGATCCAATGGCTACTAAAACATCACCCGGTTTCCGCTCCCGGAACAATCCATATTTTAGCAGCTCATCGCCGCAAAAATGTCGAGATACGTCAACTTGTGAATGAACTTGCACGGCATGGATATGGCATATATGTTCACATTGATGATTGTATTGAAAATAAAAAATTTTCAAATGTTCATGTAATGTCATGGCATTCAAGCAAGGGAAGTGAATCGGAAACTACAATTATTCTTGGAATGGGTGCAACTTCCGCTGCAAATCCACTACATGTAGCACTTACTCGGTCTAAACACAGATTACTTGTCCTTGCTGATCGTGAAAATATCCATCTTCAGTTTGCAAAAGTAGTTGTGAAAGATCCAGATTACCTAAATTTAATCGACAAGGACAGAACAATTGAAAGCGCACAGAGTGTTATTGATAGTTCGGTCGAAACTGAACTCATTAATAAAAAGAAAGAAGAAGAAGAAAAGGAAAAAGAAAAGGAAGAAGTACCAACGCGCGAACGAGCACCCAATATTAACCCACAGAAACAAATTGTTTCAAATAAATCTCACTGGGAACCACTTGGGCGGGAATATCGCACACAGGGGCACATTCAGTTTGTTGGAATGAATTGTCTAGTAACACCAGAACAAATTCCAGATGATCAGGAAATCATTATTGGCAATTTCCAAGGATCAACCGCACCACATTATTTGACATATGCGATGATACGCAATGAATATGCACATACGAGACGTGTACGTATGCATGATTTCGTAAAAGGGCCAATCCCAACTGCCAAAAGGAAACGAAAGTATCTGGAAGATATTCACGATCTCCCACCAAAGGGAACCCGTGAATATGATTTATTGCCTGGTTTTGCACAAAAGTTGCTGAAATCAAGCTACTCGAGTTTATTTGATCTTACTGGAATTTCAGATTGGATGACACTTGCTGTATTGTTAAACTCATGGCAAGGGTTTCATAACAAAACTCAATTACATGTTCCAGTCGAAAAATGGGTACGAGATAGTATTGCCATTACAATGGAACGCACATTGCACGAAGCGATCCCAGACAATATTATCGACTATAATGGTCATGTATCGTTCACTCGTAGCGAGACGCTAACCTACAAAGCAAAATACTTTGCCAGAGGCAATGGTGTTATTTATCAATGTATTTTTGATGACGATATTTCATATCAAACAAAAGCTCGTCTATCTCTTCCTGCCATTTTTGCAAGGGAGAAACTTAAGATTATTAATCTTAAAAAGGGTATCGTAAGTATGTATGAATTTCCAATGGATCCGGTTAAGACATTAGAATTATTTAACTTATAACTGTCAGATTGTGTATCTGTAATCTTATACTAAAAATGGACTTTGACACTGCCCTATTTACAACCGCGGGTGCGGGTATCCTTAATAAAAAAGACACGCTACTTAATTGTGCAAATGTAGCAAAGGAAATGCTAAGTGCTCGGGGATACGACTATATCAAAGGAGACGTTACATCATATAGTGCAATTGAATACGCAATGGAGAACACCACCCCGTTACTGACTGGTTCATTCTCAAATCGATGCCGACCAGATTCAGTTATTTATTTTTTCAACGAGCTGAAAGTTGGTGTGAAAATTGTACGAGATTTGCTTGAAAAGTTAGATGCAACGCCGGACAATGTTCACATTATCCTTGTAAGTGTACATGGAGGCACGTCATCAAGACCTGCTCATAAAATGGATCATGTTGAATTCCTTACGTATAAACAAATTTCATACAATATCACAAAACACACGCTCGTATCAAAGCATACATATATTGACAAAGAACAGGCTGATGTAATTATCAATTCGTTTACTGCAAAGCCGGAAAATTTCCCACTGATGCTATCAACCGATGCAATGGCAATATTCTGTCATTTCAAGATAGGTGACCTAATTGAAATAGATAGACGTAGTATGGGTGGGGTAACTGAAGGTGGTGTTACCTATAGGTTAGTTGTATCACAAAATTCGTAATCATTGTTTTACTAAAGATTCATAGTGTCCACTATCCCCACCATCTGATGTAAACTGCAATACCCATGGAGTAGAATGTTTCGGAGTTTTCGGAGGAATTTTTACGACATTTCCAACAGATACATCATTTACATAAATAGGTCGTTTGAAATAATTAGCAGCAGCAACCAATTCCATATGACCTCCCAATGTTCCCGACTTTTTCATGTCATCAACAGATACGGTTCGTGCACCCTTTTCATATATATCTGGCTTATTTTCAATTTCACGTGTTATTGTTCGTCGTATATCAGAATGATGCACCGTATCGGTATGGGTTCTGTTGTATTGATCAGCAATTGCTCTCATCATACAGTTATTGTCATGTCCATTTATTTGTTTTACATGATATTTTATACCATCCACGACAAATTCCGTACTCCCATGTGCTCCACTTCCATGACGAGAAGAATATCTATGTATAAAATAGACAGATATTCCAAATATAACAATATAAAACAGAAACCTTAACCGAGATGCGGTTGTTGTCATTTTATTATCTATATTTAAAATAATATCCAGTAATGTCAAACGAAGAGGTTGCTATTGATATGTTTAGCACAAGAATAGCTGGTCAACCTGATTTTGACGCATGTCCCGATATAGATTCAATAAGCAATACCAGTCGAGAAATTCTAGTTGACGAAGAAGTACAACATATAACAGAAAGCGTTAATCACGATAACAGTACTAGTTCAGATGGAGATCCTGAATGTACGATATGTATGACACAATTGTCCCAAGCACCAGAAGGTGAACATGTTGTATTGGGAACCCGTACATTAGAATGCAATCATACATTTCACACTCATTGCATTGACAGATGGCTAGCACAAAACAGTCATTGTCCATTATGTAGACGACCTGTATTTGTTGTACGTACATCAACAACCACCATACAAAATCGAATTGATATACCTGCAATACTTACAGCAATTCGTCCGGAATTAAGACGTATTATGATTCGTCAAATTATCACGGCTATGATTTCACCGGCTGCTTATATTTATGAGGTTGCAACGGATGTATACATGTCGACGTCTGCTTTACTTTTACTATTCTTTATGAATATTATCACTATCGGAATCCTTGTGCCATTTGTAAAAGAACGCGGTATTGTTAATATGCATACACTTGTCCGTGCACAAGAAGTGTTCAGTAACCTACCAATTCTACGAATTGTCGTTCTTACACTATTCATAACATCGCGTCTCCTTGAGTTAAATGTACTAAATGCAACTTCATACGTTGCATGCATTACAACAACATTGTCACTTGCAGACGATTTCCTAGCAATGACGACTATTATGCCAGCACGTGTTACTCTTGCTGGTTCTAATCAGTTGAGTGCGATTACATTATAAGTAAAAATATTTTTTATATTGTATAAATAAACAACAAACCACCACAGTATGTACAGACCACAAAATATGCCAGAAATCTGCCGATCGTGTCGGAACGAAGTTCCACCGGGTGCAGAACAGTGCGAACACTGCGGACGCATTTTCAATCGTTCGGCACAACAACTCCAGCCGCGCATTCCACAACATAGAATGCCTATGCAGATGCCACCCCGGGCGGGGAATGGTCCATATATGCCATCCCCATATCCAGGGCAGATGTATCAGAGAGGAACACGTGGACCACCTGGGTATCCAATGCCTGTTCCACATCAACCACATGGTATGTACCAGAATCCCGTCCCAGTTGAGAAGAAAAAGAAAAAGTCAAAAAAGACCGAAAAGAAGGCAGATAAAGTTGTCGAATCGTCTTCCGACGAGGAAGAGGAGATGATTACAATTCGCACAAAGGTTAAAAAGGAGAAGAAGA
>MDSY01042504.1_pt1 | contig 17128 bp, 17 predicted proteins | sample 811131 | NCBI WGS metagenome assembly MDSY01 (sample SAMN05326643, study PRJNA326480) | marine metagenome | isolation source: seawater | place: Atlantic Ocean: South West | collected 2010
ACCATGTCAAACTAGAAAACAAAGTACTATGTCCTCAACTTCACTGTATCACCAGAGTGATACCCGTATTCAAACGGAACTTCAAATTATTGAAAAGTCTAAAATCAACCCTCAACATTTCGCTCCGCTTTATGACCAATATTACGAAAGCATTTTTAGATATGTAATCAAGCGTATTAATGATTCGGATTTGGCTTGTGACATTACCTCGAATGTCTTTGTCAAGGCTATCACCAATCTTTCAAAATATGAGTTTAGAGGCTTGCCCTTTTCATCTTGGTTGTTTAGAATTGCTAAAAGTGAGGTTTATCAGTCGTTTAGAGACCAAAAGGCTAAAAGAACGGTGAGTATCGATAAAGTAACAATTGTTCAGGTTTTTGAAGAGCTAGAGGTAGATGCTCTTGATGAACACAAGGAAAAACTAAAAATAGCCTTGAGGAGAATAAATGAAAATGACCTTGCTCTAATTGAGATGCGTTATTTTGAAAAACGATCGTATCGCGAAATTGGTGAGATTTTAAGTGTAACGGAAAACAATGCAAAAGTTAAGACCTTTAGAGCATTACAAAAATTGAAAGTATTATTTAAGGAATAAGTATATGAGAAAAATTTTATTCAACAAAAAAGAGCTAAGCTCTGATCAAATTAAAAGCATGCGCGATTTCGATTTGGTCCTAAAAAAAGTTAAAGCGCAGCGAGATTATTGGAGTAGTCCATGGTTCTATGGAACCGTAGGTTTAGCGTCTATATTGTCCTTCTTAATGTTTATTTGATGGGTTCGAGTTATTAATTAACCCTTTTCTCTTTTGTAAACTAGGGAAAATTCCCTAATTTCGTAAAGAATTACAATATGTTTTAAGATGAAAAAAGTTACATTCTTCTTTTTCTTTTCATTGTTTCTGTTCTCTTTACGAGGACAGCACGCAAACTTTAACTCCCAAAGGAATTGGTCTTTGCATAAAAAAGAACTACAAATTGGTGTAGGTGCAACTCAATTTAACGGTGATTTGGGTGGTGCTGAAGGTATAGGTCGTGACTATAGTTTAAAGGATATTAACTGGCCTTCAACTGGTGTTGCTTTTTGGTTGGGATATAGACAACGATTTCATCCTTACTTTGCAACAACAACTAGTTTGTGTGTTTTTAATCTTAAAGGGGCTGATTCACTTTCAGCCAATGTTAATCGTAATGCAAGAAACTTGCACTTTAGAAGTCTAGGTGTAGAAATTCAACAAAGAATTGAATGGATTTTTGCAGCAAATGAGAAATTTGGTTCAACGTACAACTTGCCAGGCAATTATTCTAAGAAAAACAGATCTCAACAATATTATGTGTTTGGTGGTATTGGATTATGCTACTTCAACCCTAGAGCAATGGATGCCGATGGTAATTGGACTTCATTGAGAAAATTAAGAACTGAAGGTCAGAGTAAAGCATATTCTCCAGTGACGCTTACCATGCCGGCGGGAATTGGTTTCCGAATGGGTATTTCTAGGATGTGGCGCGTCGGTATTGAGCTAGCATATGTCAAAACGTTTACTGACTATATGGATGATGTCAGCACGGTCTATGCAGATCCTATTAACCTATCAACTGAAGCACAACAGTTTGCAAACATGGCTGATCCTGGGGACGTAACTTTTGCACCTGGACAGCAGCGTGGTGATTCAGATCAAAAGGATGCATACTATCACATGAATGTCGTGTTTACGCGAAACCTTACATATAAAGATTACGGAAAGCAGCGTAAGAAATTGAACTTAAAATCAATGGGTAGATACAAGGTTTAATTCAACCGATAAAATATTTTAAAGCGAGTTCATACTCGCTTTTTTTATACCTTTGAATATGTACTATCTACTCCGAAGAATACTCTTTGTTTTCGATCCAGAAAAGGTGCATTATTTCACAATGGGTAGTCTATCATTACTTCTTAGATTACCTCCTTTACGTTGGCTTTTTAATAGCTTATTTCTCTGTAATGACACGGGTCTAGAGACAGATGTTTTTGGTTTGAAATTTAAAAATCCTGTTGGCTTGGCTGCTGGCTTCGATAAGAACGCCAGGTACATTAATGAATTATCATATTGTGGTTTTGGATTCATCGAGATTGGTACATTAACACCTAAAGCTCAAGCTGGAAACCCAAAGGTTAGATTGTTTCGATTAAAGGAAGATCACGGAATCATAAATCGCATGGGTTTTAATAATGAAGGTGTAGAAATGGCTATTCACCACCTCAAAAAGGCCCGGAAGAATGGAGTTATTGTAGGTGGGAATATTGGAAAGAATAAAGTTACACCTAATGAAAAAGCAGTAGATGATTATCTTATTTGCTTTGAACGTTTATTTGACTTTGTAGATTATTTTGTTGTGAATGTATCCTCTCCAAATACTCCTAACTTAAGAGCGCTTCAAGAAAAGGAACCTTTAGAACATTTGTTAAACGTACTTGTATCTAAAAACAATACCTACGATAATCCGAAACCAATTTTATTGAAAATCGCTCCTGATTTATCCAATACTCAATTAGATGATATTGTGGATCTTTTTTCATCAACCCATATTGATGGTTTAATCGCTACGAACACTACAATTTCACGAGAAAATCTAGTTACAGATGTTAAAGTAGTTAAAGGAATCGGTGCCGGTGGGCTTTCTGGTCGTCCAGTTAAAAATAGATCCACTGAAGTAATCAGGTATATTACAAATAAATCTCATGGTAAAATCCCTATTATTGGGGTCGGTGGTATTCATTCGGAGGAAGATGCCATAGAAAAATTAAAAGCTGGAGCTACCTTGATTCAAATGTATACAGGATTTATTTATGAGGGCCCTGCGGTAATAAAAAGAATTAATAAAGCAATCATTGAGTACAGAAGAAATAAATAACATTCCTATTAAGCTCGTTGAATGTCCAAGAGATGCTATGCAAGGTCTTAAGCATTTCATTCCTACGGATTTAAAAGTTGAATACATTAATAAACTTATTAATTGCGGTTTTGACTCATTGGATATGGGGAGCTTTGTCTCACCTAAGGTTATACCTCAGCTTCAGGATACTTCCATTGTACTTGACAAAATAAACCCTAGTCCCGATACAAAATTACTCACGATTGTTGCTAATGTTCAAGGAGCCCGGGAAGCAGTTGAATATGATAGTATTCAGTGTTTAGGTTATCCTTTTTCTATCTCTGAGACTTTTCAAAAAAGGAATATTAATAAAAGTATTGATGCTTCTATGACGCTATTAGATCGGCTTTATAATATTGCTGGGAACAGAGATAAAGAAGTCATTTTATATCTTTCCATGGGTTTTGGCAATCCGTATGGTGACCTATGGTCGGAGGGACTTGTTGAAGAATGGGTTCATAAGTTAAATTCGAATTTTGCCACAACAATTATTGCCATTTCTGATACGATTGGTTGTGCCAAACCAGATCAGGTTGAACGGATTTTTAAAAATCTAAATGCATCTTTTGATGAAATTGAGTTTGGTGCTCATTTACATGTATTACCGAACAATGTTCAAGCCCTTTCCGAGGCTGCTTTTAACGGTGGTTGTCGTAGGTTTGATAGTGTTATAAAGGGTTTTGGAGGTTGCCCTATGGCGAAAGATGATTTAACGGGTAACATGCCTACAGAATTATTGCTTAGTTGGTTAGAGTCTAAAGATATTCAACATGGGGTTGTGCGAGAATCATTTGCGGATGCTCTAGATTTTTCTAACCAAGTTTTTAAATCCAATATCTAGTTTTATGAATCGACGTAATTTATTCTGGATATGTATTTTCTCAATCGTTTTAAGTTGTGGGGGTGAGAATAATGCTTCTCAAAACAATGTGGATCTTGAAAAAGATATTGATGATGTTACTGCTAATGATTCTGGAGAACCGTCGATAAGTGTAAATCTTTTAGCTGAAATAAATAACTCCTCAGAGGAGCTAAATGCGAGTTCAAATATAATTGATACGCTTTTTCTGTCAATTCATAACTCAGTTCAAGATGGTTTTGCTTTGATGTGTAAATTTGAAGCTGAAAATAAGACAAAACTTAAAACATACGTTTTTGATCGAAATTCTGAAGGTGAATTGATTCAAAAGAATGCCTTTGTTGGAATTTTGTTAGGCAAAGATACAGCCACCATTGATTATCCGAAAATAATGCTTCGTTTTGTAGAGCTTGACAAAAAGGAGGACCTTTATTCTTATAATTGTTGGTTTGGTTTTGACCGAAATATTTCTAAGTATGTCTTTGAACACTGTGTTTCTATAAATAAAACCTATAAAGGTCGCAGAAAATCTTTAGATGTTTATTATTCTGAGGTGGAGTCAATTGAAGACCAGATACTGACAAACAAAGAGGTACTTTCAGTTTTAGAAATGAACAATTATTTGAATTGAAGCTCTTTGTTCACGCCAATGCCGAATAAGGCAAAGTCGTATTTGGCAGGATCTTTGGCATCCAATTTCCTTAATTTATAAATAAGCTCCTCATTAGTTTTCCAGTCGTTCTGCTTTCGCTTTAATATACCAAGGTTTCTAGCTATATTTCCTGTATGCACATCGAGAGGTACATATAATTCACTTTTGGATATATTATCCCAAAGGCCAAAATCAACTCCTTTTTCATTGCTTCTAACCATCCATCTAAGAAACATAACCAATCTTTTACACGCCGAGTTTTTCATCGGATTTGAAATGTGTTTTTCGCTTCTTTGCTCATGCGCCGTATCTAAAAAAACCGATCTGAAATTTGCAATACGCATTTTTAGTCCAATTTCTTTTTCATCTACATTGCTAAATGCTCCTTCTAGACCTTCCTTGTTTTTATATAGATTCTTTAGGCTCCGACAAAAAAAGTTTAAATCGATTCCATTAAAAGTTCTATGCACAAAAGGAAGCGGTTTTAGGCTCTCGTAATCCATTATGAAATCATAAGGAGCGTCGCCAAACAATTCCATTAATCGGTCTCCACTTTTTAAAATACTCAATCGGTTTCCCCAGGCTAATGATGCCATGAAAAAGGCGGAAATCTCTATGTCCTCCTTCTTAGTATACCTGTGCGGTATATTAATTGGGTCATTTTCAATAAAACTTGGACACTCGTATTGATTCGCTTTAAAGTCGAGGTATTCTTTTAAATCTTTCTGATTCATTTACTGAATGAAATCTCCATCTTTCATTGTCAAAGTTCGGTCTGCCATCGCAGCCAATTCTTTGTTGTGTGTAACAATGACGAAGGTTTGATTGAACTCCTCTCTTAGTGCAAAAAATAGTTCGTGTAGCTCTTGTGAGTTTCTTGTATCTAAATTACCTGATGGCTCGTCTCCAAAAATAATCTTCGGTTCGTTAAATAATGCACGACAAACGGCTGCTCTTTGTTGTTCTCCACCTGATAGCTGCGACGGCTTGTGGTTTAACCTGTCTTGAAGCCCAATTTTTTCAAGGAGCATTTCTGCTCTTTCTTTTGCCTGTTTCTTCGCATCTCCTCTAATGAGTCCAGGGAGCATTACATTTTCTGTAGCAGTAAATTCTGGTAGTAATTGATGAAATTGAAAAATAAAACCAAGTTTTTGATTTCTAAAGGCAGATAGCTCATTTTGACTTAGCTCAAATGGATTCATATTGTCGATACTTAGTTCTCCTGAACTAGGTTGATCTAAGGTCCCCAATATTTGTAGTAATGTTGTTTTTCCTGCGCCTGACGAACCAACGATTGATACAATTTCCCTTTCTTTTATCTCTAGATTTACGCCATTTAAAATGTGTAAGTCACCATAGGATTTTGTAATCTGTTTGGCTTTTAGAATCATTTCTTGATATTTAATTGATGGCCCATTCTTTCTTTTTTGGTCAAGAGGTAATCTTCGTTGTGTATATTGCATTCTATTTCAATAGGTACAGTTTCGGTTATTTCTAAGCCGTATCCAACGAGACCGGTTCTTTTTTTCGGATTATTGCTAATTAATTTCATTCTTTTTACTCCCGAGGCACGAAGTATTTGAGCTCCCACGCCATAATCTCTTGCGTCTCCTTTAAAGCCTAATTTTAAATTGGCTTCTAACGTGTCATAACCCTCTTCTTGCAGCTTATATGCTTTTAATTTATTTACAAGACCAATACCTCTTCCTTCTTGGTTCATATAAAGAACAACCCCTTTACCTGCTTTTTCAATCATTTTTAAGGCTTCCTGAAGCTGGTCTCCGCAATCACACCTTAAAGAACCCAGAATATCACCCGTGAAGCATGAAGAATGGACGCGAACAAGTACGGATTCATTAGGATCCCATTCCCCTTTAATTATTGCTAGATGCTCTTCACCAGTGGTTAGTTGTTTAAAAGCTTTAAGCTGAAAGTTTCCATACTTAGAAGGCATGTCAACTTTAACCAATTCTTCTATGAGCGTTTCATGTTGCATTCGATAAGCAATAAGGTCCTCTATAGAAACAATTTTTAGATCAAATTTCTTTGCAATTTTAATTAATTCAGGAAGTCTTGCCATAGAACCATCTTCATTCATGATTTCAACAATGAGACCTGCAGGTTCATATCCTGCAAGACGACTCATATCTACAGCAGCTTCAGTGTGACCGGCCCTTCTCAATACACCCCCCTTTTTTGCTCTTAATGGGAAGATGTGCCCAGGTTTACCAAGTTGATTTGGTTTGGTATTAGGATCTATAAGGGCTTTTACGGTTTTTGACCTATCCGCAGCAGAAATTCCGGTTGTACATCCTTTTCCAATAAGATCTACAGAAACAGTAAAAGGGGTGTCAAAATGAGAATTATTAGAATGGACCATCATTTCAAGACCCAATTCATCGCATCTTTCCTCAATAAGTGGTGCACAAATTAAGCCTCTTCCGTGGGTCGCCATAAAATTGATTAGCTCGGGAGTTGCATTTCTTGCCGCAGTCAAAAAATCACCTTCATTTTCTCTGTTTTCATCATCAACAACAATGATGACTTTTCCATTTTTGATAGCCTCTAAGGCTTCTTCTATGGTGTTTAATTGAAATGACATATTTAGTATGTAAATAATTTATAACCTATTTATTTCAATGGTATTTTTTTTAGTGTCTCCAGGTAAAAATTCCAAAACTTTTGAACCGAGGATATTTGTACTTTCTCATCCGGAGAGTGAGCTGCTCTAATGTTGGGCCCAAATGAAATCATGTCTGCATTTGGAAGATGCGTTCCTAAAATACCGCATTCTAATCCTGCATGACATGCTTTGACCTGTGGATCCTCGTTGAACATATCCTTATACAACTGCTCCATAATGGTTAGTATATCTGAATTCGGATTGGGCTGCCACCCAGGGTAATCCCCAGTTTGTATGACATTGCAACCCATACTTTCAAAGCTGCACCTTATGGTCATTGCAATTTCGTCTTTTGTCGATTCTACACTACTCCTCTGTAAGGACTGCGTGATAAATTCATTGTTTTCAATGAGTACTCGAGCCAAACTTGAGGATGTTTCAACCAAACCAGCAATGTCTGGACTCATTCGAAACACACCGTTATGAACACAGCACAAGGTGTTAACAATCTTATTAGAATCCTTTTCAGAAATAACCTCAGGCATAGACTCTACTGCTGCAAATGTTATTAGCAGGTTGGGCTCAATGCTTTTATACTCACTATGGAGCACTTTGGCTTGTCGTTCAATTTCAGCTTGAACATTTTTTAATTCGACTGATGGAATTGCAATAATCGATTTAGCCTCTCTCGGAATAGCATTTCTTAGACCTCCACCGTCAAATGAACCTATCAATACGGTTGATTTTTTCGAGATGTTCCATAGTATTCTAGACATCCATTTGTTCGCATTCCCTCGTCCTGAATCAATATCCATTCCCGAGTGTCCACCTAACAAACCTTTAATATCTATTTGAATAAAGCTATAATTATTTGGTGTTGTGATACCTTCACAGGTATATGATGTGTTTGTATCTATACCGCCAGCACATCCAATGGAGAGCTCGTCATCATCTTCAGTGTCAAGATTCAATAGTATTTCTCCGCTAAAGAGACTTCCATCCATTTCTTTCGCACCGGTCATTCCCGTTTCCTCATCTATTGTAAATAATGCCTCTAAAGGAGGGTGCGCGATGTCTTTTGCTGATAGTGTTGCCATTATTGTAGCCACACCAATACCATTATCTGCACCAAGAGTTGTGCCGTCTGCATCCACCCAATCCCCTTTGACACGCATACTAATTCCCTGGCTATCAAAGTCGAATGTGGTATCTCCATTTTTTTGATGCACCATATCTAAATGGGATTGAAGGATAACTGTTTTTTTATCCTCCATGCCCAAACTCCCTGGTTTTTTTATTATGACATTACCGATACTGTCTTTTGTGGTTTCTAGACCAAGTTCTTTACCAAAGTTCATCATAAATTCAATGACTCTTTCTTCTTTCTTCGATGGACGAGGTACAGCATTTAGATCTGCAAAATGATTCCAAAGTCCGTTGGGTTTTAGTGAGCGTATTGACATTTAAGGAAATTTAGGATATTGTTTAAAATTAGGATCTCTTTTTTCAAGGAATGCATTTCTTCCTTCAACCGCTTCATCAGTCATATAAGCTAGCCGAGTTGCTTCCCCGGCAAATACCTGTTGACCGACAAGTCCGTCATCAATAAGATTAAAAGCAAATTTAGACATCTTGATTGCAGTTGGACTCTTTTTTAGGATTTCTTGCCCCCAATTAAATGCGGTTTGCTCTAATTCATTGTGAGGGACAACTTTATTCACCATGCCCATTTCAAATGCTTCTTGGGCTGAATAGCTAGCACCTAGGAAAAAAATTTCTCGCGCGCGCTTTTGACCTATTTGTCGTGCAAGGTAAGCAGATCCAAAACCTCCATCAAAACTGGCAACATCTACATCGGTTTGTTTAAAAATGGCATGCTCTTTCGAGGCTAAGGATAAATCACATACAACGTGTAAGCTATGACCACCTCCAACGGCCCAACCTGGGACTACAGCAATCACAACTTTATTCATAAAACGAATTTGCCTTTGAACATCTAATATGTTGAATTTGCTCACGCCGTCTGTTCCCTTGTAACCTCTAGGGGCTCTAACGCGCTGGTCTCCTCCAGAACAAAACGCCCATCCACCATCCTTTGGAGAAGGACCTTCTCCCGAAATTAAAACAACCCCTATTTCTTGACTTTCATGACAAATAATAAGCGCATCTAACATTTCATCTACTGTTTTTGGACGAAAAGCATTTCTGACCTCAGGTCTGTTGAATGCTATACGTGCGACACCATCGCAGTAGTTGAAAGTAATATCTTCATATGTTTTTATGGAGTCCCAGGTGATTTCTGACATAACGTGCTTTGTGCAAAAATAATAACATCAAATGAAAGGAAAGGTTTAAAATGGTTTTAGTTTCAATCTGTGGTATCCAATATTTGTTAATGAAATACGATTTCATCCAAGAAAGTCCAAGGTGTGTGTCCCGCACCAGGAAGTCCTTTAGGTATCTTTGAAAACGTATTTATTTGAATACGAAGCTTTTTTATTCTCCTTTTAATTTTTAGACGTGTGTGCTCCTGGTTAATGTTTCTCAAACTTCTGATGTTTTTCTTACGTTTACTTATATTGATTACTTGGATTTCCTGTGGTAAATATATCCATGACCCCTGAGATTCAAGAAAGCTAAATTCAAGTGCCTTTATTTTCTTTTTTTCAGGTAAGGTGATTTCCATTACGATAGAACTTGTATCGAAACCGATCCATTGATGACCGCGCCAGGGTCGCGCTCCATTTTGTCCATCAACGAGCAGATTAGTGGCATAATTGTATTGTGGATTTGGTTTTGTAAGGTAATTGACTTGAACTCCTAATGCATGGTGTTTGGTAAAGTTCATTTCTGAGGTAAGTGAGGTGTTCTTACTTTCAAATTTTATTTTGGTTTCGATGACATGTTTTTCGGGTCTCTTAATTATTAATTCTTCTCCAACCCGTAGGTTTAATTTAATTACCTGGTCGAGAATGTCAGACTGAATAGTCGCGTAAAAAATATCAGAACTATCTGGACTATTTAGTTTGAGAGAAATCCCTTTTTTGTGTATCTGACTTATTATTGACGCACGTTGGCTTGATTTAGCGTAATTGACATCTAAAAATGATAGTTTTTTATAGTGTGAATCATATAAAACCTTGGAAAAGTCATCATAAGGCGGCTTTTCATTACACCACAACACCTGGCTTAATGCAATTGCTCTAGGATATGCCATGTATTCCAATTGTTTAAAATCCTTGATATATTCAGTCCATAAATTTGCTTGTCCACCAAGAATGTAATTAGCCTGTGCTGCGTTTAATTCATCGGGTATAGGATTAAATTCGTATACCTTTTTTAAGGGCGTATAACCTCCAATTGCCAATGGTTCTTCATTCGATTTGCCTTGATAATGGTCAAAATAGCAATGCGAACCCGGAGTCATGACAACATAATGTCCTTTTCTAGCAGCTGCAATTCCTCCCTTAAAACCTCTCCAAGACATTACCGTCGCATTTGGCGAAAGACCTCCCTCAAGTATTTCATCCCATCCTATAAGTTTTTTGCCTTTTTTATCGAGGAACTTTTCAATTCGAGTGATGAAATAGCTCTGCAGTTCATGCTCGTTACTTAATCCATTGTCTCGAATTACATTTTGACATTTCTTGCAGGTCTCCCATTTTGATTTGGGCGCTTCATCTCCGCCTATATGTATATATTTTCCTGGAAATAGATCGACAACTTCCTCCAAGATATTGGTTATGAATTGAAAGCTTTCTTCTTTTGTGCAATAAATGTCTTCAAATACTCCCCATAAACCTGGTACTTCCTGCCGAATCTCAGAACATGAAAACTCAGGATATGCCGCCAGGGCAGCTCTACTATGACCAGGCATCTCAATTTCTGGTACAATATCGATGTATCGTTCTTTCGCATACGCAACAATGTCTTTAACTTGCTCTTGAGTATAAAATCCTCCGTATCTTTTTTTGTCGAACTGTTGTGGGGTTTTGGAATAATGACCAATCAATGTGCTATCCCTAAATGCTCCGGTCTTTGTTAATTTAGGGTATGCTTTTATCTCAATTCTCCAACCTTGGTCATCTGTTAGGTGCCAATGAAAAGTATTAAATTTATACATGGCCATTAAATCCAAGTATTTTTTAATTTCCTCAACTGAAAAGAAATGTCTGGAAACATCTAAATGAAGCCCGCGCCATTCAAATTTTGGGTAATCTTGAATGAACGCCTTTGGTATATATTTTATTTCATCCTCTGTTTTTATTAGCTGGACGAGAGATTGTATTGCATAGTAGAGCGACTTATCATTTGAGTAAGATATAAATATGTAATCACTCACGGATATAGAATAAAAGTCCTTGGGCACATTTTGAAGTTTTCTAAGTCTGATAAATCCTTTTCCAGTCGTATCTTTTATTTGAATATCATGAAAAATATTGAACATTGATTCCATTTGATTCAAGGTGCCTTTTGGCCAATATTTTTTGTTAACTCCTAGTAAATTTGATAAATACAAATTGCCTTTAACTCTTTTATATACAACAGGTGTAGGTAGTATTTGGCACTCCTCCCGTTTTTGCGATTTACAATCAAAAAATGAGAATAAAAACAAGACTAGGATGAAAGCTTTTTGTATTTGACAATTCATTGCCCCCTAAGTTAAGGATTAGATATAATAATTGACTGTTCTCACTTCGTCTAAATTCTACTTTATAATTAACTTTGCACAAAGAAAAATAAATGAAGATTTCAAATAATATTTTAGAAACTATAGGCAACACCCCACTTGTTAAACTGAATAAGTTGACGAAGGAAGTTGATGCCATGGTTTTAGCGAAGGTTGAGTTTTTTAATCCAGGTAGCTCAGTTAAGGACCGTATGGCTGTTAAAATGGTTGAGGATGCTGAGGCTGATGGTCGCTTAAAACCGGGTGGTACAATTGTGGAGGGGACATCCGGGAATACAGGAATGGGTTTGGCTTTAGCTGCAATTATAAAAGGATATAAGCTGATTTGCGTTTCTACGGATAAGCAGTCAAAAGAGAAGTTTGATATTCTTCGTGCTGTTGGAGCGGAGGTCATTGTTTGTCCTACGGATGTCGATCCAAAGGATCCTAGATCTTATTATTCCACCTCCAAACGGATTTCAGAGGAAACACCTAATTCATGGTATGTGAATCAGTACGACAACCCTTCAAATACAATTGCGCATTATGAGCAAACTGGTCCCGAGATTTGGGATCAAACCGATGGTAAAATAACACATTTTGTTGTCGGTGTTGGAACCGGTGGAACGATTTCGGGAGTGGGAAAATACCTTAAAGAGAAAAATCCAGATATAAAAATATGGGGTATTGATACTTATGGGTCTGTATTTAAAAAGTACCATGAAACGGGCATATTTGATGAAAATGAAATTTACTCCTATATCACCGAAGGTATAGGTGAAGATATTTTACCTGAGAATGTTGACTTCAGTGTGATTGATGGATTTGAAAAAGTTACCGATAAGGATGCCGCAGTATACACAAGGAAAATGGCGCGCGAGGAAGGTATATTTGCAGGTAACTCATGTGGCGCAGCGGTTAAAGGACTTATACAGCTCAAAGAGAATTTTTCAAAAGATGATGTAGTGGTGGTTTTGTTACATGATTCAGGTAGTAGATATGTAGGAAAAATGTATAATGACGAGTGGATGCGTGAAAGAGGCTTTTTAGAAGAAGAAATTCTTACGGCCAAAGATTTGGTCAAAAACCACGAGGATAAACCCTTAATTTCAGTATTTTCTGAGGAGCTTGTTTCTCATGCAATTGCCAAAATGAGAAAGTTTGGGATTTCACAAATTCCTGTAATGAAGGACAATCAATTTGTAGGCTCAATTGATGATAGTGTCATATACCAAACCTTGGTTGACAAACCGGAGCTAAGAGACGCACCGATATCATCTATTATGGGAGCTGCTTTTCCAATAGTGAAAGGTGGGACGCAGTTAGAGGAATTGTGCAAGCTAATTAATAAAAACACACCAGCTGTTCTTGTTGAATCGGATTCGGGATCTATGCATATCGTAACAAGATATGATATTATATCTGCTATGTCATAAAATGAATACGCGAATCTTTGTTGACCAATTAAATCGTGATGTACTTATAAATAACGCACCAAAGCGAATTGTCTCTTTAGTTCCTTCGCTCACTGAGTTTTTACATTACTTAGGGTTTGAAGAAGAGGTAATCGGTATAACTAAGTTTTGCATTCATCCTACTATTTGGTTTGAAAAAAAGGAGCGCATAGGAGGGACCAAGCGACTAAATATTGATCGCATTAAGGCCCTTGAACCGGATCTTATTATCGGAAATAAGGAAGAAAATACAAAAGACGATATTTCCGCACTAGAGTGTTTTGCTCCCATTTGGATGAGTGATGTTAATAGCTTTGATGATGCCATTGAAATGATCAAGCAATTAGGGGTAGTACTTTCGAAAGAACGGGCTTGTAATACATTAATAACCGATCTTGGCTTTGCCTATAGCGCGATAAGAGATTTAGGTAAACATCTTTCTGTTCTTTATTTTATTTGGGATAAACCATCTTATGTGGCAGGTCAGCTTACTTTTATAGGTAGTATTATCGAAACCTTAGGATTCAAGAATAATGCGCATCTCGAACGTTACCCAGAAGTTCAGGACCTAGGCAATTGCGAGCCTAATTATGTCTTTTTAAGTTCTGAGCCTTTTCCTTTTGAAGAAAAGCATAAGGAAAAATACCAATCTCGTTTTCCGCGTTCTAAAATCATTCTTGTCGATGGTGAGATGTTTTCTTGGTACGGTTCACGAATGCTTCCTGCAGCGGATTATTTCAAAAACAAGCTAAAGAAACTACTATGAAGGATATCATTTTTTATGACGCGGCCTGTCCGTTATGCTCAAGAGTGGTTCGCTTTATTTTAAAGAATGAGCGAAATGAAAATCTTTTCTTTTCTGCCCTTCAAGGGAAACACGCGAGGTCTTTTTTGCCGAATGAGGGTATTCTCGAAATTGATATGAAAACCTTCTATTTATTTAAGGCAGGAAGAATATATGATAGATCAACCGCAGCGTTACGTTTGATACCTTATCTGAAATGGTATTTTAATGTTTTTTTGGTCTTTTGGATTTTTCCAAAAGTTCTCAGAGACTTTTTTTACAATGTTGTCTCAAAATACAGATACCGCTTATTTAAAGATCGCTGTGAACTGGGCAAGGTTGATGCTGTAAGAATGCTTTAGACTAAGATTTTAACTTTAGTAACCTTGTTTTTATGTTATCTAATTTGGATGCTACAGTGAGTTTAGTATCAAAAATGAGGCTTTTATCTTTCGATTCTAGTGCTTTTTTAGCGCCGTCTAATGTGAACAGTTGAACTTTCACCAAGGCATATATTTTATTAATTTCTTCGATCTCCTTTACTGAATATAGGCGGTTGCCTTTTTTATTCCTTTTCGAAACTTTCAGCTTGAATTCTTTTTCCCAAAATCTTAAAAGTGAAGCATTTACATTAAGCATTTCAGCAAGCTCTCCAATGCTGTAATATAGTTTGGTAAGATGTTGTGTATCAATAACTGGCACGGCTGATATTAAATTATTATCGAAAATAGTTATAATTTTGCACTCTTGATGCGGTTTAGATTGTCTAAAAATATTTTTTTATTTCTAATTCTTTTTGTCTCTCTTGAACATTTAGTAGCACAGACGGACATTGGAGATAACGATAGCTCTTTTGATTCGGATAATGAGATTGATTCGATTATTGAGCAAAAATCTGATGCGATTATTAAATATGCTAAGCAATTCATGGGCGTTCCATACGTTTGGGGCGGAATGTCTCCTTCTGGTTTTGATTGTTCAGGGTTTATCAATTATGTTTTCAAAGGATTTGGTTTTAGTTTGACAAGAACGAGCTACGGGCTAGCAGAGCTAGGTACAACTGTAACGCTGAAAAATCTTCAGCCTGGTGATTTGATGTTTTTCAAAGCAAGAAATATGAACACAACTCGTGTAGGACATGTAGCCTTAGTCGTAGATACAACAGATGGTGTTATTCAATTCATCCATGCCGCACGAAATGGCATACGTATTGACACTTTTAACAATAGTAGCTATTATGTCCCCAGGTACATTAAGTCCAAACGAATGGATTATGTGGGGTACTAACTTTTTATTTGTTCAATGAAAACATACTCGCTTAACAGAAGTCAATGGCTTTTCGTCTTTCTTGCAGGTTTATTTGTTACCAACGCTGTAACTGCGGAGCTTATAAGTAATAAGCTAATTGAGATTCCAATAGAATTTAATCTTTTCGGAGGGAACTTCGGTCCTTTTGTAACAATTGTTGGTATTCTACCTTGGCCCGTTGTTTTTCTACTTACAGACCTTTTGAATGAGTTTTATGGCTACAAGGCAGTTCGAAAGTTAAGCTGGATTACGGCAATTTTAATTGCCTATTGTTTCTTGATAGTAGGACTTTCGATGGAAATTCCTGCTGTAAATATTCCCGGATCAAATCTTTCAGACGATAGTGCTTACAATAAGGTTTTTGGACAGGCTCAAATGGTAATAGTTGGCAGTATTTGCGCTTTTTTAGTTTCTCAATTGTTAGATGCCTCTTTGTTTTCATGGATCAAATCAAAGACGGGAGATCGATTTATTTGGCTCAGAAGTACAGGCAGTACATTGGTTTCTCAATTGATTGACTCATATATTGTTTTATATATTGGTTTTGTTCTTCCCGGGTCTTTGTCTTTTGTCGATTTCATGACGATCGCACCAACAAATTATGTACTAAAAATCATTATTGCGATTCTGCTAACCCCTCTAATCTATTTGGGGCATTATTTGATTAAACGGTACTTGAAGATTTAAAACTCAGATTGGCGATTTAGCTTATGCCATAGCAAGTAAACAAGCGCGAGAGCACTCATTACCATACCCCAAAGAAAAACTTCTGGTATTGAATCGGCAGTATTGTCATAGGTAATTAACGTAGATAGTGAGCCAATCATAATGCCTGCCTCCAAGGCGATAAATATGGTGCCAGCACCAACACCGCGCCTGCTGATATGAGATAAATCAGCTGTCCAAGCGAATAGAGTAGGGCTAGAAACTCCTGTTGCTAAGCCAAATACGATTGCCGCCAATACAAAAGAATTATAAGAGTCGACACGCGCCAAAAGCAACATAGATAGAAACAGCATGCAAACGCCTATAATCATCGTTTCGCGTCTGCCAATCCGATCGGAAAGAGAGGATGCAAATAACCTAACGAGGATTGTGGACATAACATAAAATCCAAAGAAAAAGCCCTTGTTTTCAATTCCTAAAAACCCAGATATTTCCGGAGTAAGAACGAAAATCATACCTGTGCATGCGGTCGTTAATAACATAACGACTGCCGCTGGAATAACAGAAGGTTCTATGACATCATTCCATTTTACTTTTAGCTGACTACCATCAAATTTCTGAGGGTTTTCTATTGTTTCTTCCACTTTTAACAAAAAAACACCTGAGAGTAATGATGTTGCTCCAGAAATAATGAAAAGCGCATCCATTCCGAAGTTAATCCCAATCCATGATCCTGAGAATTGCCCAACACCAAAACCTAATGAAATAAATGTGCCCCACAATCCCATTGCTCTTCCTCGCTGATTCGCCGGTATGATGTCTGTGAGCAGAGCTGTAGAGCCAGTTGGTGTGAATCCGGCACTAAATCCATGCAAGAATCTTAAGGTTAAAAAGAATAGCACTGAAAACGAGAATGGATATGCCCATGAAATTAAAATGGAAAATAAAATACCTAAGTAGATTACTTTTTTTCGGCCTATGGTGTCAGTAAGCTTTCCTGAAAACGGTCTCGATATTGCTGCAGAGATTGTAAACAATGTAATTACAAGTCCTTTTTTATCTGCACCCCCTAGACTCGAAATAAAATCATTTAGCTCTGGAAGAATTAAATTAAAACTCGTCATGAAAAAAAACATGGAAAAGGTCAATAGCCAAAAGTTTTTCCCGTATTTTAATTTCATTGTGTAAATGTAAAGTAAT
>MDSY01083417.1_pt1 | contig 17118 bp, 15 predicted proteins | sample 811131 | NCBI WGS metagenome assembly MDSY01 (sample SAMN05326643, study PRJNA326480) | marine metagenome | isolation source: seawater | place: Atlantic Ocean: South West | collected 2010
ATTTTTGGAACTTTTGGAACTTTTCATATTAGGATTTATTAGTATATAGTTCCTAACAGAAAAAGTTCCTAAATCGTTTTTTCAAAAAATAAAAAAAAAGTATGCAGTCAGAAAAAAAATATTTTTTTACAATTTAAAGCATTATGCTTTAAATCAAAAAAACACGTTTTTTGTTTGTAATTCTCAACGAAAAAATCAAAAAATGGACAAAAATTTTTGTCCATTTTTGAAAAGTTCCCGTAGCTTTTTGTAAAATAAAATGAGTTTTTTTAAATTAGTTATTAACACCGTAATTTTTTATATTTACATATTATAACACTATTTTAAGTATGGATTTAATTACAATAGATGATTTTTTACAATTATTTGAAAGTTCTCCAGCAGACAATATGAATTTAGATGATTTCATAGAAAAATATAAAGTGGTAACAGGAAACAAAGAACATAAATTAAAAGATTATATGAAAGGTAAATCTATAAACAGAGAACATTTAAAACTTATTTTAGAAAACATAAAAAATCGTCAGAAATATTTAAAACGTTTTTATAACATGTCACTCCGTGTTAATGAGAAAAACACATCAATTCATAATAATATAACTGCAATGACCAGTGTTTTTGATAACAATAAAGGAGTAATTTATAAAAATTTAATACGAAATTTGCATTTTTGGGACATTCTACAAAATACAAAATCAGGTTTCGAGAACACACCAACATATATGAAGATAATAACAGATTTATATAAGAATAACAAAATAGATTATAAAATACTAACACCTAGTGCTTTACATTATGTAAAAAATGGACGCATTGGCAGTGTATTTTCTTCGTTTTACTTTCGTGCTTCCATATTAAACCCATATTTAATTTATTCTTTGAATATTAATATATTAAAAGGAACAAAAATATTTACTCCTACATTGGGTTGGAGTTCTTATGCAAAGGGTTTTATGGAGAGTCCAGGTGTAGTCGAATATGTTGGTACTGATGTAATACCAGATGTATGTAAAAAAACAAAACAGTTATTAAAAAATTTTGAAATAAAAAGTGATATTTATTGTAAGCCATCTGAGGACTTATACAAGTCGAAAGTATTTTTAAAGAAATACAAAGGTCATTTTGATGTTGTATTTTTTAGTCCACCTTATTACCGCTTAGAATTATATCAAAGTGATAACCAAAGCACAACTAGATATAAAGATTATCAAGATTGGTTAACTAAGTATTGGGAAAGTACAATAAAGTTATGTCATCATGTTTTAGAAAACGATGGGAAAATGTGTTACATCTTGTCAGATTATGGTTCAAAAAACAGTATTCAAAAGTTTGATCTTGTTGAGGATATGAATAATATTGCGAAAAAATATTTCCAGCTTGTATCAATGCAAACAATGCAAAATAAAAATGTACACTCAACAAAGCATCGTGAAACCGGAGAACAAATTATAATTTTTAGTAAAATTGATACATAATAATTTTATTATTTTTAAATAAAAATAATATCAAAATGTATCTAATAAAGAAACGAACATATTATCAAAAATATTTTAACAAAAATATTTTTGTAAGAAATTTTGAAAATAGAATAACACAAGGTGTATTTAAAGATATGAAGTGTAATATGCAAGAAGATAATATATTAGCATCATTTTATTTAAGATGTAAAAATATACATGATAATCATTATACAACAAATATCATAGCGACCGATGAAATACGACCATACATATATAACATATATATTGATAATTCATTACAAATTGAACTAGGATTACAAGAAGTAAAAGAACATATAATAAAAAATACGAATGAGAATATCTTTTGTCATATTTGTGAAATGTTAAGTGATGGTTTTGAACCGATTAAAGAAAAAAATAGTACTCCAAAATTTAATATAGTTGATCATATAAGTATTTAATTATCTCCATGTTCCGTAACATAGATGTTGACCAAACATACCAAATCTTTCATTACGAAAAGGACGTGATGTTAATAGTTCTATACTTTTTTTATTTTCCATATCAATATAACTCTGTGTTACCATAATTGGACCGGTAGTACAATATATTTCAACGTCGCGAAAACTATCACCATTAGTTAATGCTGCTTTGTCAATATCATTTTTTGTTATACGGTTATCAACAATATTATCTATAATCTTTTTGATAAAAGGATGTTTAGCTGGAGCATAAAATGCATAGTTACCAATTAAATGAACGAAACCTTGATCAGTAATAAAAGTATCGTTAATATGTATATATTCAATAGGAAATTTACATATATCTGGATTTTCATATAATTCAGACAAATTTTTTTCAATCATTATGTCAAGGTCTAAATATACTCCTCCATAATAATAAATAACTAAATACCGAAAAAAATCTATTTTTTGTATTTTTGTTTTGAAAGAAAAGAACGTGTCTTGATATTCGGGCATTTTTGTTGTTATAAATTCACATATATCTTGATCTGTAAAAAACATATAGTTAAAGTTTGAATTGTGTTCAACAACCGAGTTCATACAATTTTTAAATTGTACTGGAATCCGCTTTGTTTTCCATGTTTGAATAATGTTCATAATAATATAATTTTCAAATATTTATATTATTAATCTTCAAACTCTTTCAATATTTCTTCAGGATATTCCATATCTTTTAATACACGTATACCACCTTTTATATTAGAAATACCTTTTTTAAGTTGATAACTATAATTAAATGAACCGTCTTCTTTTATAGAAACACCCATTTTATAATTTTCTATTTTACTTGATTTTTTAAAGTTTTTACATATCTTTTTATAATGTGTAGTCAACATAAAATCTACATTCGAGAATGTTTGTAAATATTTTAAGAATGCATTGGCTGATTTTACTGCTTCCTCAGGGTTTGTACCTGAATATAGTTCATCAAAAATACAAAAATGTTTCTCGTTGTTTGCGTCTGATTTTTGAATAGAATCAATAATTTCCTTGCATCTTCTTGATTCTGCTTGAAATAGACTATCTCTACCTGAAGTATCTGGTATATTTAAGTATGAATGTATATATGAATATGGAGTCATGCTACAAGACTCATAAAACCCACACCCAATTTGCTGTGAAAATATTATGTTCATCAATGTGCTTTTTAATATAGTAGTCTTTCCTGCTTTATTTGGAGCAGATATGATCATATTCTTGTTTAATGACACATCATTTTTAATAGGTTTTGTATGATTAATTGCTGGATAATATTGTTTTTTCATAGTGCATTTTTTACTGTCATAGTTTGCAAAGGATAAGTGTTTATTACAAATATTATTATGTAATCCAGATAAATTATTTATATAACCTTCAAAACCAATGCAATATTGTAATGTATTTTCATATTCTTTATTCGAATATAAACCATAGTATATTTTTAACATATTACCCATATTAGAAAATTTATGCAAAGACATTTGGAATGAAGTTACATGTTGAATTTCGTTTTCTAGTTTTTCTAAAATATCTTGATGATATATTAATTCATTATTAAACTCTCCATATTGTGAGCATTTTGAACTACTACAAATAAAATTATTTATACTTTTTTTAGAATATTGTACAAATTTCCTACATTCTAAAATATCTTCATTAATTAATGTAATATTTTTATAAAAATTTTTACAAGTGTTTATATTTTGATAGATTTGAAGTAAATAAAAACCCACATAAAAACATAAATAAAAAAGTTTTTGATAATCCAAAGAACCAGCATTTGTTAATATTTTTCCAATAATATGACTTTTGGCCACTGTTTTAAGAGTATTTATATATAATTCAACAGTAATGGGAATTCCTTGTATTTTTAGAATAATAAACGGAAATATAAGCAAAAGTAATGGAAAGATGAAGCTGAATAAAGGCGATAATATATGAATACAGGACAATATTTGTAAAAATAAAGACGAATGATTAAGATGTTTAATAATATCCCAGTCAACGTAATTATATTTTTCATGAAAAAAATTATTTTTTTTAGTATTTTTCCATAAAGTAGTAATTCCATTTATATTCACTTCTTCATTATTCATATTTTCTTTGTATTGATTCATCGACTGAATTAAATATTGGCTTTCTTGTAGAAATTTCGTATTAGTAGTATATTTGTTATTCCATTTATGTAATAGTTGTTCACCAAATTCATTGGTTGGTTGAAAAAGTAGTTGATACATATTTTTCTCATTTGAATTTGGATTATTTAATAATTCTAAATCTGTTGATACGTGATTAGGAAGTTCTTTTATATCAGCCTCATTTAGATATTCTATTGGTAATTTAAATGATGTCTCAATAACTAGTTGTTCTTCTTTTTTAATTGTATTTTTAGAAGGCGGATTAAAATAATTTTGCAAGTTTGTTAGAAAATCCATTACTATATTTTTAATACACTAAGAATATAGTAATTAAACGTATTATATGAAATCTGTAAATTCTTTAATTGATATATTATAATGGCTTTCGATTTTTCTCATACTCTCAACGTCTTTTTCTGACACAAAATTAATAGCATTTCCTTTTCTTCCCCATCTTCCACTTCGACCTATTCTATGCAAATATGTATGAACATTATTAGGAATATCAAAATTAATTACTAAATTAACTTGTTGAATATCAATTCCCCTTGCAATGATATTCGAAGATATTAAAATATTTTCATTTCCATTCATAAAACTTTGCAATACTTTGTATCGTTCATCCTTTGTAAGAGAACTATGCATACATCCAACGGAAAAATCGTTATTTTTCATTTCATTATATAAAGCAGTTACACGATTAATATCATTTACAAATACAATGGATTGTCCACCATTATATTGCTTATATATAGAAATTAACCAGTTTAATTTTTCCTTATCATTTAATGTTGCAATAAATGATTGTTGAATTCCATCTAAAGTTAAATTTTCTTTCTTAATTGTTATCCTTTCTGGATCGTTCATAAATTTATTGGTAAGATCCAATACTTCCTTTGGAAATGTAGCACTAAAAATAGCTACTTGTATTTTTTCATTTAAATATTGAAATATTGTATATATTTGTTCTTTGAAACCTCTTGATAACATTTCATCGGCTTCGTCTAATATAAATAATTTTATTGACAGCATATTTATTTTTTTTCTTTTAATCATATCAAAAGTTCTACCAGGTGTTCCAATAATAATATGAGGAGGTGTTCTAAGTTGTTCAATATCATCCATTACTGAAGTACCACCAATTAATGTTTTTATATATACATTTTCCATAAACTCAGATAAACCAGTAACGACCTTATTTATTTGTAAAACTAGTTCTCTAGTTGGAACAATAATAAGAACTTGTGTTTCATATAATGTTGTATCAATATATTGAAGAGATGATATAGAAAATGCTCCAGTTTTTCCTGTTCCTGATTGAGCCTGGGCTATAACATCTTTTTTATTAATAATTGGATATATCGCTTTTTTTTGAATCTCGCTTGGATTTTCAAAACCATGGCTATAAATTCCTCTTAATAAATTGGTACTGATATTTAAATCATCCCAATGTTTAATTTCAATATTTGAGTCCATAGTTATATATTTTGGTTATTTGTTTTTATATGTTTTGAATAATAAATAATTGCAAAATATATTTAAAATAGAACACACTATAATATATAATCTGCAAATAAGATGGTTCAATATAAATTATTAGATATTTATTCTATTAAAGATACTTTAAATGACTATCAATTAGATGCGAATATTAGTAGCAAAATTACAGAATTGTTCACTTTGTTGAATATTAATAATCAACGTAACAAAAATACAAGAAAAGAAAAATATACACAGGAAGATAATGTAAAATGGGTAAAAAAGGAATTATTTAAGCCTACAGTAATGGAAAAAAAAGAGGGTATGGAGGAAGAATTAGACAATTTACGTTCTTTATTGAATAAATTAGTAGACAATAATTATGATGATCAAATAATAAAGATTATGGATTGTATAGATAATATAATTAAAATAGATGATCCAGAGAAGTACGAAAAAATTCTACAAAGGTTTTATTCTGTAGTTATAAATAATAAACGTTATTCTAAATCATATTCTAAGGTATTTTCAAATATGCTAGATGAATATTTATTGTTAGAAGAACATCAACATGAGTGTATAAATAAATATAACGAATCTATTAATAATATTGAATATATGAATCCTGATGAGAATTATGATGAATATTGTAGAATTAATAAATTAAATTCTCAAAGAAAATCATTATTGTGTTTTATAATTTCTTGTGTTGACTGTGAAGTATATTCTTTTAATGAATTGTTACAAATAATAAACCATTTGTTTATAATGTTAGATAATAACATAACAAATGAAGATCAGCAAGATATAAATGAAGAAATAGTAGAAAATATATTTACTCTTTTACAAAATGGCAAAGATTTAATATTAAATGAGGTATGTAAATATGAAATTCTTGATAAAATTAAATACTATTCAACATTGAATACAAAAGAAAATTCAGGATATTCAAATCGTATGAAATTTAAAATGATGGATATAATAGATTTATACAAATAAGAATGTTTTTGATAAAAAATAATATATAAATAGAATATTTATTCTATTTATATAGTAAGTAATATGCTTGAATCTAAGATTAATAAAGAGAATGTCAAATATAATGAAAATATAAGTATTGAAAAAGAAGATGCTAATCATATGTCATTTGTATATGAAACTGAATTATATGATAAAGATATTGAATTTGTATTAGGTAAGGAAAAACACACATATGCAAAGTATAATATTATATATTTTTCTGTTTATTTAGTAATAAATGATAAACCTAGAAAGAGAATAGGCGTATTTGAGATTGATAGTAATAAATTTATACAAAGTATAGATGAAGATGGTAGTCTTGAATTAGAAAATGGAGAATTATTATTTTTTGTACAGCAAAATGATTTGATAGAATATTTTAAAAAATATGAAATTAAAAATCAAGAAAAAAAGGAAGAAGATAAATCAGATAAAGTAGAACTAGATTATGAAGATTTGACAAATACTTCTCCAGATTTATCTGATGAAAATCTAGATTTGTTTAAAGTATCCATTGATGATAAAAAAATTAAAAAGCAATCGTTATCAACTAAAGAATCTATATTCGAGGAAAAAGAGAATATAAAACCTTTACCCATAATAGACGAAGAAAATGAAGAATCGTCAAACAATATGAAAAAAAATTATGAAGAAAAAGTGAATACAACATGGATTGAAAAATTTACCAAAAACAACCATTATAATATAATTGATAATGAAGGTGGAGGGGATTGTTTGTTTGCAACTATTAGAGATGCTTTTAAACCAATTGGGAAAATAACAACTATAGATAAATTACGTTATCATCTTTCCAATGAACTTACTGAAGAAACTTATGAAAATTATAAATCTTTGTATATGGCGATATCAAATGATTATAAACAAATAAAAAAGGATATTGAAGTGGTACATACCTCTGAAAAGAAATTAACAAAAGACATAAACGAGTCTACTGATCGTGAAAAAAGTGATCAATTAAACGAACTAAAGAAAAAAGAAGAAGAGAAAAGGAAAAAACTGTTTAGAGATAAAAAACAGACTAAGGAGCTATTACAAGATTTTATTTTTATGGAGAATATTAGTAGTTTTGAAGAATATAAACATTATATACGCTCATCAAGATTTTGGGGCGATACTTGGGCTTTATCTAGTTTGGAAAAGATATTAAATATTAAAATTATGGTATTATCAGAAGAATCTTATCCTGATCATTTAGACGACATAATGCAATGTGGTCAAATAAATGATGCTGATATGAGTAGTTTGAAAAAGTTTCAACCAGATTATTATATGATGGTTTCTTATACAGGAGATCATTATAAATTAATTACATACAAAGATAAAACCTTATTTTCGTTTAAAGAAATACCATATGACATTAAAATGATGATAATCAATAAATGTTTGGAAAAAAATTCAGGTTTATATTATTTGATACAAGATTTCAAAAAATTTAAAGAAAGAATGGGATTGGATCCAAATGAAGGAGAGAAAACAGAAGACGATGTAATACATAAAGATTTATATAATAAAGATATTGTGTTTATGTTTCATGAAAAATCTAATAATAAGCCTCTTGCTGGTATGGGTAATGGAGAATCTATGGATATTTTACAGGCAATTGATACGGAAATGGGCTTTAAAGATTTGAATGCAATAAGTAATTGGAGAAGAAAACTAGACGATTCTTATGAAACACCTTTTACGGTAGATGGTTTAAGATGGAATACCGTTACACATTACTTCTTGGGTTCTCAGTTTAAGAAAGGTTTTCCAGATTTTTATAAAGAATTTTCATTGGATAGTAATAGTGAGTTCTCTACAAATTTAGTTAAAGCTAGAGCCGCTGGTAGTGATAATGGAAAATTAAAAGATAAGATATTACGAAATGAAAGTATAAAGATTGACCCAGATTTTTATGAAATTGGTGTAGAACCAAGACATGAATTAGAAAGAAAAATTGCTTTAGAGGCCAAATTTACACAAAATTTAGATTTGTTACAAACATTGATGAACACTAAGAACGCAAAGTTAGTAAATTTTAGAAGAGGTAAAGAGCCGTTAGTGGATGAAACATTGATGAAACTTAGAAAAGAATTGGGTTCAAATAAGCAACTTTTGAGAACATGATTAATTATAAAAATATATAAAAATAATAAAAATTGATTATTATTTTTATATCTGAATTATAAGTATTCAATAATCTATTAGATACGATAAGATAAAATGTTTGATTCCACTAATTTGTTCCCGGTAAATAACGCGTTGAGTTGCTCTGCAAGGTTAAATGAAGAAAAGCCAGTAAGTCTTTACATCCCTGTTATTCCACCTACTCTCTATTTTACATCTTCTGTCACTGTTGAAGATCCCGAAAATAAGTCTCAAAAATTTCATCCCAAATTTTTGAAGTACTATATCGAGAATTGCATGCGGATTGGAAAGGTTCGTCGTATTGATTTTGCCACTCGTGAAGTTCCACAATACTCTACTCCACAGATATGTGCTTTTATCCATTTCGATTGTTTTTATGACAACGAAACAACTACTACTATGTTTTCATCTCTAGATAAAGAGGGAAAATACCGTTCATATGGATTTGAAACGGAAGATTCTTATGTAAAGTTTGGTGGACCAGTCACTAACCCACATTTGCTTTTTAAAATTAATCATAAGCCAATTGATACACCAAAGGAGTATGAACGAAACATCGAACAAGTTATGGCTGAAAACAAACTGTTGATTGAAAAGTTGCAAGAAAAGGAAGAAACTATTCGTAAAGTTCATCAATTCTTAAATGCTTGGAAGGATAACGACGATGAGAATATTAATACTGTGTTGTCTGGATTGTCACGACGCTTAATGGAAGATTCACAAGATGAACAACTAGAAGCAGAGGCTTAATTGGTTTATATAACATTTTTGATATTTTATATGTAATTTAATAAAACAAAATAAAATAAAAATGAATCAATACATTGATTCATTTTTTTATGAAATAGTACCATTTTCAATTTGTATAAAAATTATTTCTAATTATCTGTTAAATCATAATATGTCATACGTAAAGTTTTAAAGTAAAAAATATCATTTAATCTAATGTTTTTCTTTTCTTTTTTAAACTGTTTTTCTTTTTCATCTATTGCTTTTACAAATGATTTACTTTTGTAATGTTTTTCTAAAAATATAGCCAAATTATCAATCTTTTGATAGATATTAATATAATGGTTAGGTAGTATTGAAAATCGAATACTTTTGTCGTTTTCTTTGTAACACCATTCTAAAAATTCATTAATATTATACAAAAAAATAGTTTTAATAAAATAATAAGATAGTATAGGAGTATTTTCTTTATAATTTTCCATAGATGTTACTGCTTTTGTGTTTGTTAAATATAAATAATTGTATTTTAAGTTAAAATGATCTAATATTTTTGAGCATTGAAAAAGAGAAAAATCTAGTTCTTTATTTAATATAAAATTTAATGATTTATTATGATGTAATGAATAAAATAAACTATGAAAAAGAATAGCCCATATTTCACAGTATGATTCGTAAAATTTTACATTTGTTATATTTGGAAAAATAGTTTGGATATATTTATCACTAAAACCATGATCATATTTTGAAAAATCAAGGTCTAAATTATGAAATGTTTCATGAATTAAAACTTTAAACCATTCTTCTTCGCGAAAGATATGGATAACATTCCTTTCCCTACAAGAATATGTAAAAGCAGTATTTGCGTGTTTTTGTCCAATAGGTTCATATTTCTTTTTTGGTAGTAATTTTAATGATGGAGTAAATGATATATAAATATTTAAATTTTTAGAGCATTCTGAATTTGCATAAGAGTCTATTCCATGAAACCAAGTGAATATTTTCTTTAAGCAAAATAGTAATTCATTTTCAGATTTATTCATAGGACTTATAAAAAAAATATTTATATTCCTTTTTGATGTAGAAAATGTGTAATTAAATTGTTTTTTAGGAAAGCATTGAATTGTTTCAATAATACTTGAATCATATTGTTCTATATTTGGAATTTTTATAATATCTTCATTATTAAATTCTTCATATGAAATAGTATGCTTCTTATTCCATTTTTTTTCGGCATTTGAAAAATCCTTTTTCAATTTATTTATAAATTGTAAGCTAGATTTATTAAGTTTGATATGATGATTCATAAAACGTTATATACTATATTTATGGATAAAAAATTGAAATAGTTTACCTTGTAATTTTATTATACAAATGGGAATTAAAAGTTTGAATAGTTATTTTAGACAGAAATGTTCAAAAAATTCAATAAAACAAAAACATTTATCTTGCTATAGAAATAAGGTTATTGTTATTGATGCTTCTATTTATTTGTATAGATTCAATCAAGAAGACGCATTAATTGAAAATATGTATTTGTTAATTTCGATTTTAAAATATTATAATATTCGGCCTATATTTATTTTTGATGGTAAACCGCCAGTAGAAAAGAAAGAATGTTTACAACTTAGAAAAAATGAAAAAATGAATGCTAAAGCACGTTTTGAATTTTTAAAAAATGAAATTCAAAAAGAAGATAATATATCTACCATAAATGAAATAAAAAATGAAATGGACATACTAAAAAAACAAATAGTAACGGTTAAGGATGTACATGTAAAAAATGTTAAGAATTTGATGGATAAATATGGCGTTACTTATATAAATGCAACAGGTGAAGCAGATATATTATGTGCTATATACACTCTTAATGGTAAAGCAGATTATTGTTTAAGTGATGATACTGATATGTTTTTGTATAATTCTCCAAAAGTATTAAGAAATATAAGTTTAATAAATCATTGTGTATTGGAATATGATACTGAAAAAATTTTAAATGAATTAGATATGGATTTTCATGATTTTCAAGATATTATGATAATAGCCGGTACAGATTATAATCCTTCAAATAATTTTGATTTATCGCTAATTATGAAACATTATAATGAATATAAAAATGATAAACAAGTGCATTTTTATGATTATTTAATTAATATAAAAAAATTAGATATAGATAAAGAATTTGCATTAAAAATAAAAAATATGTATAATAACCACTGTTACCATTTAAATGATACAGTGAAATACCAAGAAAAAATAGATTACACTAATTTATGTGATCTAATGGAATTAAATGGTTTTATTTTTCATGATAGACTCGAAAAGAATTTACCTTGGAGATGTGAAGTAAAAGTGAATTAAGTTTTAAAATATATTTATATTGATTTAATATAAATATATTTCTCTTTGTTTGCTAATTTTGCTATTTATTTTTTATTTTTATTTGTATATATTTTTACTATTTTTATTTGTATATTTTTTATTTTATTTAAGCAGTGCTTGAAGGGGCAGTCTCACCGGCCTTGGCAAAGTGAGGCTTCATGTATCTCTGAAGGTTGAAGAAAGTAAGCTCATCATCCTTCTGGACCTTGAGAAGCTTGGTGAGCTTAGCATCGGGGTGAATGATACGTCCATTCTTCTCGTTCTTCAACTTGTGAGCAACGATATATGCGTTAATCTCCTTACTAACATCGGTTCTAGACATCTCAGTTCCAGACTCCTTTCCAAGGAAAGCAGCAAGCTCATCGCTAATACGAGCGGGCTTGACGAATCCGGAAGGCTTGCGGTTTCCACTGCTCTGACGCTTCTTGGCAGAGGCCTTCTGGGCAGCCTTCATCTCGCGAGATACAGACTTCTCAAGGGTCTTGAAATCACTCTTGACAGTAGACAAGAGTCCAATGAGTTGTTGTAGCTTGGCACTGAACTCATTCATCTTAAGAGAAACAGCCTCAACAGAGTCCTTAGGGGTCTCAGTAGCAGTCTCGGGAGCAGCAGTTTGTACTACCTCGTTAACAGGGGCCTTAGCAGCAACCTCGGTAGTCTTCTTCGTCTTCTTTACAGCAGTCTTTTCAGTAGAGGGCTTCACACTTCTAACCATTCTGGCTTATATATACTTATATGTTATCTTTTTAAGTTATTTAACACTATAATATATATAAATAAAATATATAAGTCAATTTTTACATGATACTTGGTGTGAAATAAATATATTTGTAAAAAATTGATTTAAATAATAGATTCGTATAGCCAAGGCATTGTTTGACGTGCATTTATGCTTACCATAGTCAGTGCGGTTAAAGTATGGAGAGCACCAATTTTTCTAAACTCAATATTAATACCAGAATAAGTCATATTTTCCATAACAATTAAACAACCTTTTTGTATTTGTTCATAGGTAATTGTATCGTAATAAATTCTGCGAGGAAAAATCCCTTGAAATGGGTCATAAAATGGGCAAATAGATCTTTTTAATTGATAAGAAAGTTGACCACGAATTATCCATATATCATATATAATTCTATAGAAGCGATTCAATTGGAGATGAGTTAATGAACGAAACCATGTATCACTTGTATAATTTCCTAAATTATCAAATTCCATAAATAAACGATCGATTCTTTGTGAAACATCAAGATTGCGTATTTCTTCTAATAAATTGAATTGATTTTCCATCTCTTCTGTCATATTAATTAATCTTCTATCAAAGAAAGGTTGATAGTTATCTACACTACTTAAATTATTTATAAAATCATTATTTAATGGTCTTCTTCTGATTGTATCTGTTCTTTTTAATTTTTGGTTGTAAACAAAAAAAGCCCCATTTTTACGATATTCGCTGCTTAAAATATAACTGCAATTATTTAATTTAATTATGTTATGTTTCATTTTTTTATTAAATACTGACCTATTATAAGGATTTTCAAAGCTTTTTGTTTTTTTCATATTTTGCATTAATGAAAGAAGGTTAAAACCATATATAAAATTATTATCATCTTTGTAACTAAAGAATTGTTCTATAGGTATTTCCTTTAAAGGTTCTAGTGTTACAAAATCTGTATTATTATTACATAATTCGCGCTCTTTTAATCCAGGTCCTCTAGAATTTACAAATATTTTAGAGAAATACATTCTAAGTAAAGATTGAATTTTTATACAGGCATGTGTTTTTAAAAAAAGATCATTCAGCCTTTCGAATAGCACTTTTTTATTTCCACTTATTTTAAGTTTATGTGTTTTACATGCTTCTTTTAAAGAAGAAAGTTTATAATTTTTAATATTATATTCTTCTTTTTTAAAGTCATCAAATGTGATTTTATAATTAGCAGGTTTTTTATTATTCTTTTCTACCATTTTTATACTATATATACAAATTTTTATACTATGTATAAAATATATATTTTATATGAGAACGTAAATAATATACGATTTTTTTACAATATCAGAAATCAATATAAAAATTGACTTAAAAATTATGCATTATATATATTATAAATATTAGTATTTGAAATATGTCGAATCCTGTAGTTTTGAATGTTCCCGAGTGGGATACCAGTGCTTTGCGTTATATGCAACCGAAGATTAGTGATCGTGGTGCCAAAACAATTAATATGATTAGTACTCAGTCTAATCGTGCTCTTCATTTGTCTGTTCCTCTTATGATGACTTGGGGAATCAGTGATTATGTAAATGAACAAGGTGAATCTGATGGAAAGTTTAGTATGACCTTGAATTTTCCTAATGCGGAGTATACAAGTGACGCAACGGATACTTTTCTACAAAAGTTGAAAGATTTTGAGAATCAAATTCTTGATGATGCTGTAAAGTATAGCGATGCTTGGTTCGGTGAGGAACTATCTCGTGAAGTTGTTAAGCATAATTTCTTTCCCTTTCTGAAGTATAGTAAGGATAAGTTGACGAAGAAGATTGACGCAAGTAAGCCTCCTTCACTTCGCGCTCGTGTTCCATGCTATAATGGAAAGTGGGATATTGAGATTTACGACACTAAGGCTGACCGTATTTTCCCTTGCGATAATGATTCTCTTACACCTATGGACTTTGTACCAAAGTTGAGTAATGTAGCATGCGTTATTCAGTGTGGTGGACTATGGTTTGGAGGAAAGGGATGGGGTATTACATGGCGGGTTAAGCAAATTGTTGTAAAGCCTCGTGAGGTTGTAAGTATTTTTGGAAAGTGTCATGTAAATTTGTCAACTGAAGATATTGAAACTATGGAATCAGCACCGACTGTTTCAGAAATAGAAAGTGATAAAAATGATAATAATACTCTTCAGGTTGAGGATAGTGATGAAGAAGAGGTTGAAGAGGAAGTTGTAGAGTCCGCTCCTGAGCCAGAGCCAGTAAAAAAGAAGAAGACAGTAAAGAAAACTGTTAAGGAAGAGGAAGTTGCCGTCGCTGTTCCTGAAGATGTTGAGATTCAAGTTCCTAAGAAGAAGACAGTAAAGAAGAAGGCAGTAGCCGCAGCATAAATAAAAAGAATGTAAAATAAGTTGTTACCAGTAATTAATAAATAAAATGATTATTTTCAAATTTTTTTCATTGGTTAAAGTAGTTATGATAGCATTTAAATTATTCGTTTTTATATCATATTTTTATGTTGCTTGCTCTTTTAAAAAACAAACACCTTTTTTATTTTTATTAAAACAAAACTATCATAATAAAAAAGTGATTACTTTATCTCCTGGTGGATTTAGAGGATTTTATGTATTAGGTTTATGTAAATATATAAAAGAACACTATGATTTAACAGATTATGTATTTTCAGGTGCATCAGCTGGTGCATGGAATTCATTATTTTTATCTCATAATGGTAGTAGTGATAAGTTTGTAGATAGTGTAATGAGTGTAGACATAAAAAAACAAACAAGTTTGTATAATGTTCAGCAAAATATAAAAGAAACATTGTTAGAATTTTTTGATGATAGTGATTTTGATTTTCAAAAATTATATATTGGAACAACAATTATAAAAAATTTTGGTTTTCGTCCAATTATATATAGTGATTTTAATAGTTTAGAAGATGCAATTGATTGTTGCATAGGTAGTTCACATATCCCATTTATAACTGGAGGTTTTAAATATAATTATAGGGGAGTTAATACCTATGATGGTGGTTTTGTAAAGTTTCCATATTTAAATAATGAATACTCTTCGATACATATTACCCCTAGTATTTGGAATCCAGAGGAAAGTACAATTGAAAAAATAAAAAGAAAGAAAAAAAGATTAAGTGATTATTCTACATTATTTAACAAGAATGGTCATGATATTAAAGAGTTATATATTAACGGTTATACAGATGCTGAGAAAAATAAAGATAAATTAAATAAAATGTTTGATAAAAATAATAAATAAATCATTTTTTATAATATAAAATATGATTCCTCGAAATATAATACAAACCTCTAGGAATGATAGGCCAAAAGATTATGTGGTAGATTTAATAAATACACGTTCTCCTGGATGGAGTTATAAACATTATAATGATAAAGAGGTTATACATTTTTTTAAAGAAAATCCTTTACCAGAATTTTCTAATATTATTGAAAAGTTTTATTCTTTGAGCTATGGAGAACATAGAGCAGATTTATTTCGATATTATTATTTATATCTTAAAGGCGGCGTTTATTTTGATACTGATTTAATGATAGAAAATAACATAGATGAAATAATTAAAGATTACGAATTTGTATCAGTAAACTCAAGTTATTTTCCAAACAGTATTTTTCAAGGATTTATTGCTTGCATACCAAATCATTCGATATTATATAATGGTTTGAAAAATTTATATGAAACGCCAAATGAAAAGTTAATTGCTCATCCTTCAAATTTTCATGATATTTGTAGAAATTTTTATAATTTTGTTATGAACTATGATAATAAAGGTAAAATTTATTTATATCAAGAAGTATTTGGCGATAAGTTAACTGCTAACATTATTGATAAAGAAACAAAGTTAATAGTTATGAAACATTATCATATTAATAAAATTATACCGTTAAATTAATTATTGTAAATATAATCATAATAATTAATTAATTCGTTTTTTTAGGAATATTAATATCTTTCAACAATTTTGAAAAAATATGTTTGTTTATATTTATATAACAATGAGTCAAATAAAAATATTCAGTAGAATAAAACCTATATTGAATAATAATAATACAATTTCATGTATAGATAGCAATGATGAAGCAATAACTGTTAAGAAAATGCAAAAGGGTTGTTATAAAAATCGTTTAATAAAGAATGAATATAGATTTGATCATATATTTTCACATACAGATAGTAACATGAAAGTATATGATAAATTACATCTTGATATGTTGTTTAATCTTTTAAAAAAGAAAAGAGACGTAGTATTTTATGTATATGGTGAAACTGGTTCTGGAAAGACTCATACGATTTTAGGAAATTCTAAAGAAGACGGTTTTTTGGGAATAATTTTATTAGATATGATAACTGCATTCAAAATGTCTATACAAATAAATGTAGTACAAATACATAATAATAATTTTTATGATGTGTTAAATGATAATGTACTTGTTTTACAACAAGAATGGTGTAATAAATTTACTTTATCAAATGTAAAAACCCAAGATATTAGTTCTAAAAATGATATTA
>MDSY01017087.1_pt1 | contig 17116 bp, 14 predicted proteins | sample 811131 | NCBI WGS metagenome assembly MDSY01 (sample SAMN05326643, study PRJNA326480) | marine metagenome | isolation source: seawater | place: Atlantic Ocean: South West | collected 2010
ATCGAGAACTGGTAATGTATCTACATCGAGAACTGGTAATGTATCTACATCGAGAACTGGTAATGTATCTACTTCGATAACTGGTAATGTATCTACATCGAGAACTGGTAATGTATCTACATCGAGAACTGGTAATGTATCTACATCGAGAACTGGTAATTCTTATAAAAAAAATAGAAGAGTTATTACTAGATAATTTATAATACTTATAATACTTATAATTTTTTATTTATAAATATTATAACAATGAAAAAAATGCAAATGATTTTCGCAAAAAAAAATACTCAATACCGTCCACTTGAAACTCAAACAACTTTAGCATTAACATCAAAACTTAGATCCAATGAAAATAAAATAAATCAAAATAAAGATGATTCTCTTAGAAATTTTATTGGAAGAATTGTACATGTTAGAAAAAGTTGCAGTGCATGTGGTAAGTAATTTATTAATCATTTGAACTAACTCTTATTGAAAAAGACCAATCACTATTATCTATATCTAATATTCTTCCAAATTCATCAATTAATGATATTCTCATATTTTTTATATCAACTGGACCTGTATATTTTCTTTTAATAGTTACTAATCTATTTACTTGATAATATATACTTCCACTGTCAAATAATATTTTAGCTAAAATATTTCCACCTATTGGATAATCCACTTCACAACCTTTTAATGTTAATTCATGAGGTATAATCGTTTCTAATTTATTTGATGTAAATTCATCCAATACCAAATATATATATTTAGAACTTAGTAGTTCTATTGGTGCTTTTGCTTTTGCTAATAAATAATTTGATAATTCACTTGTATCTATATTCAAATTATTAACAAAATAATTATTATTAATTTCATTTACATTTGCTTCTTTTAATAAAATTTTATCATTTCTAAAACCTAATTTCCATCCTAATCTAGATCTTATATCGCTCATTGCATCATTATTATCTATTGTTTTTGTAAAATCTAATTCTACATATTCAGGCATAGTTGTTTCATCTAATCCTTCTTTATTAAATGCAAAATATATATGTTTTACTATTGTTACACCATGACCTTGATCTCCTAATATAAATTTACATCTTTTTAATAACTCGTCTGTACTATTAGTAAATGTTAAATTTATTGTATTAACAAAATCAATATAGTTTTCATAATTCTCAAAATGACTATCTATTGTATAAATATCTGGTAATATTATCATATGTTCTTTATTTTCTCCAAAAGATACTGCAAAATGAGAATTTCTATATCTTCTTGACATAATACAATATATTTGTGGTATTTCTAATGAAACTAACTCCATTGAACTAATATTTTTTATTGTTTCATTCATATAATAAGTAAAATTAGTGTTATTATTGTCAAATTTTTCTCTAAATCTTGTATCAATTGTAATCAACTTGTCAACAAATAAATTACTACTTTTAGATGATATAGAACTTACTAATGGATTTATTTGAGATGTTGACTGATTAATTGTTGCATTTGTAGAATTTATAAGAGTTCTATTACTTCTATTTGATAAATTTAATATTAATTTATTTTTTACATTTTCTAAAAATAATAATGTTTCCTTTATTTCTTCTTTTGATTTATTACTTCTACTTACACTATTACTAAGTAGTTGATATTTATTATTAATAGTGGTTATATCATATAATTCATTCGTATTTATAGAAAATAACTCCAATAACTCGTCCATCTTGTATTTTTCTATATTTAATTCAAACATTCTTATAAGATATTAATATATTTAAAATATAATATATACTAAAATATATTAAATAGTAAGTGATTATATATTCATATAATGAGTGATCTAACTTCTCAAACTCCAGTAAATACTACCACAGAAAATGTACCCAGTGTTGATGAAAATGCTCAACAACAAGTAAATATTTTAGATGTTGATGTTACAGATGAAAATGTAGCACTTAATCTTCTTGTTAATTTTGTAAGCATTGGTCAAAAACGTGGTGTATATTCTTTACCTGAAGCTTCAAAGATTTGGGAGTGTATTCGTAAATTTCAAAAAAAATAAATTAGAAATATATACCATTCCATATGCTAATGCTAAACCAAAAAAATAACCTGCAATAACTTGAATAATTCTATGTGCACCTTTTAATACTCGTGCATATGCAACTATTAATATTGTTAATTGTTTAAATATACTATTTAAACTATAAAAATCGTCATTATTTTTTAATATTAAATAATACATTACATAAGATACAGCAAAAGTATGTCCAGATGGAAATCCTGGATTATTACCTGTAAATCCTCCTAAATTGAAAGCATTTGTATCACGTGCATTATCTGGTCTTTTAAATATTTGGGGATTCCATGTTTTTGTATTTCTTTTTACTAATCCTTGTATTTCATGTGATAATATCATACCCAATAATATAAAAATATCTTTCTCCATAAATATCATCATAAATCCATATGTATATAATACTAAAGGAAATAATGAAATAAAATCGTAAATATCATTTACTTTAACCAATTCCATATATAATACGTAGTGATATTCTTTAAATTAAATCTTATTATTTTAATGAATAATAAAATTAAATATGGTGATGTATCTACACCAAAATATTTTGTAGAAAAAATACTAGACTTATTACCTAATAATGTTTGGTACAATCCTGATTTAAAATGGTTAGATCCAGGTTGTGGAAATGGAATATTTATTCAAACAATTTATGAACATTTATTTATTTCTCTGAAGGATAAAATAATTGACGATGAAAAAAGAAGAAGTCATATTGTCGAAAATATGTTATACATGGTAGAAATCAACAGTGAATATATTCAATCCTTATATACTATTTTTGGAGAGAAAGCAAATATTTATAATGAAGATTTTATTTTATGGAATAACAATTTACATTTTGATATTGTTGTAGGGAATCCACCATATAATGTAAATGGAATAATTAAAGTACCTACAAAACAGTCTACTAATAAAAAAAATGATGGTAAAGCTGTTTGGAAATCATTTATTAAAAAATCATTATCTATTATGAATAATTATGGATATTTATGTGTTTGTATACCTACTATTTGGATGAAACCAGATAAAGAAAATATGTATGAATTATTTTTTAAAAATAATATTTGTAAAATTCAATGTTATAATAATACTGAAACAAATAAAATATTTTCTTATTCTGCTCAAACACCTATATCATGTATTTGTTTACAAAATAATCAACACAATGAAAATAATCAACGTATTTTATTATATGATAAGTATGTTAAAAATGATTTTGTTTTTTATAAATTAGATTATTCTATGCCTATTCCATTAGAATATGCATATATATTTACTATTTTACAACCATATGTTAAAAAGTATGGCTCATTATTTGATTATGTTATTAAAACTAATATGCCTCCAAATAATATTGTTCTCTCCAGAACTTTAAATGAAGAGTGTAAATATTTTAATATTCACTCTTGTTTAATCAAAAATAAAGTAGATCCGGAACTTTATATTCAATATAGTAATCATCCACTTATCTACTCTGGTGTTAGAAAAATAGTATGTGCTCATAAAATGTATGGATTTCCTTATTATGATTGTGATGGTAAATACGGTATATCTAATAGAGATAACTATGTTATAGTAGAAAATGAAAAATTAAATATGAAACAATTATTTATGTTTCTCTCCACATCTTTCTGTAGAACTCTTTTTAAAGCTACACGTTATAGAATGAAATATTTAGAAAAGTATATTTTTCAATTAATACCAAATATATGTAATATACCTAATTTTCCTATTATTGTTAATAATAATAGCATTTTTTCATTTTTTTCTTTTGATTTTGATACTACTATATTTAATGAAAAAATAAAGTATAATTCATTTAATTTTATAGAAAATTGACTAGGAAATAAATAATTATTTTAATTAACAATGAATTCATATATAACTGTTACTCGATTTAATGAATCTACATGGAGAGAACATTCATTATATAGAAATACAAATAATAAATTAGTATATAATTCTCCTAGTAGAATTACAGACTGTATACCAGTTGATAGTTATATATTTGTGTTAGAAATGCATAATGATGAAAATAAAATTAAAGGGATAGGTATTATAAAAAATCATGTTTTACCTAAAAAATGTAAAATATTTGAAGATCAAAATTATAATCGATTTGCATATAAATGTTTGTTAAGAATTGATAGGGAAGATTTGAATCATTATGATGAAAGTATTGTTACATTTTTCGATATAATGTGTTTTAAAGGGAAAAAACACTTGAAAAGAGGTAAAGGTATTCAACGAATACCTAATAATATAATTGAATCATGTAAATCTATTTTATATTTTCCAAAATATTTTGAAACTCTGTTTGAAAATAGAAATAAGAGTTTATTCATTTAAAAATAAAAAATTATTATATTATAATGAATAATAATATTAAAGAATTAGTTGATTCTCTTGGTATATCACGATCAAAAGGAGACATAAATAGACAAATAGATACTATTATAAATAGTAATCCTAGTATTTCTGGTATATTAAATTCTAATAGAAAATCTATTAATACTTTTTTTAATTCTGGTTCTGGTTCTAGTTCTAGTTCTAGTTCTAGTTCTAGTTCTAGTTCTGGTTCCGGTCCTGGTTCAATTGATATTACAGGATTTACAATTGACAATTTATTAGAGTTATTTAAAATTGATGAAAATAAAGATGATTTAGTATTGTCACAAGTTGATAATATGACAACAACATTTATAAAAAATATACCTATGACACAAAATAATTATAATATATTATCTACTTTAATCAATGCTAAGGAAACACTTACAAATTATTATAAAAATAAATCTAATATAGACACTAATGAAATAAAAAATAATAAAGAAGATGAGGAAGATGAGGAAGATGAAGAAAATGAAGAAAATGAAGAAAATGAAGAAAATGAAGAAGATGATCAATTGGATACTGGTGTTTCTTTTTTAAATAATGATCAAAGTCAACAAATGATAACCGATACAATTATTAAAGGAACTGCTATTAATAAAAATACAGATTTTGTAAATCCAATTAGACAAGGTAAATTAAATCCAAATTTAAACAATGTTATTAAAAAATCATTGATTATTGATAGTACGTTTCGACAATATTCATTTCATTCTAGTAATACTTCTCATATTACTCAAACAAATCCATTTACTATTGATTTAAATCATCCACTTAATGATCTTTTATCTATGAAATTATATTCTTTACATGTACCTCTTAGATGGTATAATATTTCATCCGCTAAAAAAAATAACATGTTTTTTTTATGTATCGATGATACTATGAATATTAATGATAATCCTATGTCCTTTTTAAGTAGAGATGCATATGGTAATTTAGAATTAGATGTAGATGCAGAACTAATATGTAATAATAAATATATTCCAATTGTTATTAAAGATAAATTATATGAAAATATTCATGATTTAATAAAAGAAATAAATGAAACCATGGTTGAAACAAGAAATTTTTTACGTGAAAAAATAAATTCATTGTGTGGAATTGTTGAAGAAATGAATTTAATAGATATTCAATTTAAATATAATGAAACATTAGATTTAGTTGAAATATTTGTAAAAAAAGGTTCAATACGTTTTTTCAGTCACAGAAATAGTTCATTTATTGATTTTAGTTTAGGGTGGATAATGGGATTTAGACGTGTATATTATGATATAACAAATATTAATGATCAATTAGTTCTTGCCGAAGTTAGATATAATTTAACAGATACAAAATATATTATGATTTATATTGATGATTATATACATAATAGACAAACAACAAATATAGAATCTGCAAGTGATTATTCTATTTCTTCTCATAGTAAAACTATTGAAAATACACTAGCTCCAACAACAATTGATACTGATAATACGGATGCAATACAAGAATTATTGATAGAAAATGTAGATGATGTTAAAAATAAAACTAGCAATATAGTTCCTGTTCCTTTAAAACCAAGACAAAATACTTCATCTTTTTTATATGCAACTAGTGAAACTATTAGTAGTACCAATAGTCCTAGTTCTATATTTCAATCTAATAGATTACCTTCACCTGTTACATCTAATGCTTTTGCTATTATTCCTATAAAAGGTACTTCTGTTAATAATAATAACTCATATCCTTATGTAGATTTTAGTGGATCATTACAAGTTCACGAAAGAAAATATTTTGGACCTGTTAATTTACGCAGAATGAAAGTTACTCTTGTAGATGATAAAGGTCAAGTCATTGATCTTAGAGGTAGTGAATGGTCTTTTGTTGTTACATGTGATTTACTATATCAATATTAATTATTTATTAAAAAATTGATTTATAAGTTCTATAATAATAAATATAACTTATAAATATGGTAAAAAATTTTGGAGGTAATAAAAGTAAAAAGCTTGCTAGAAAAGTTATTTCTGCTCCAAGAGATAATCGTTTAAGAACTCCCGATCCTAATCAACCAGATGAGCAATTTGCTTGTGTATCTAAAATGTTGGGCAATGGTATGTGTCAAGTAGAATGTGGAGATAATAAAACTAGATTATGTATTATCCGTAATAAATTTAGAGGACGTGGTAAGCGTGATAATGTAATTAATGCTGGTTCTTTTGTATTAGTAGATGTAAGGAGTTGGGAAACAGGATCTACTGCAAAAAGTAAACTAGAAAAATGTGATTTACTTGAAGTATATAATCCAGGTGAAATGGAACGATTAAAAGATAGCGTATCCTTTGATTGGAATAAATTTAAAGGTATTGGATCACACACAAATGAAGAAGAAACGGATGACAATGGCGAATTCTCTTTTGAGTTTAATGATAATAATACAACTGAATTAGAAAATAATATTAATAAAAATATAGAAACCACTACAATATTAGAAGAATATGATGATGAAATAGATATTGATGATATTTAATTATTTATTAAAATTACGAACTATTTATTAAAATTATGTAATAAAAATTTCCTATTTTTACATGTTTTCTTACTGTTTTTTATACGTATTTTTTTTGTATACTGACTCATTGACGAATTTTCTTTACAAAATATAGTCAAATTATTTAACTTTTTCATATAATTTGTTGTACTTGGATAATATATTACATCTTTATCCGTTACATTTTTCATTATTAATGGATTTTTATTGTATTTATTTTGTTCTATTTCTTCATGAGTATATGGCACGTATGATTGAAATATATCCAATATTCTGTAATTATTACCACTGTAGTCATGTATTATATCATTTATTTCTTCACAATTTAAACTATTATTTGATAAATTTATTTTCTTTTTTATTATTTCATTTATTTCATTGTTTCGTTTTATAAAAAAAATTATACATATTATTTTCGATGTAGGTGTTTCATCAAATTTTTCATATCTTTTATATATCTCTTTCATACTTTTCAACCATTTATCATTTATTTCACTATTTTCTAATGATATCATTAAAATAATTGTATTATTTTTTTTAATATTTATAACTTATTATCTTCTTTTATAATATTCATCATTATCTGAATTTATTATATCATCGTCTTCTTCACTCTCTTCTTCAAATAATTCTTCCTCTTCTTCTTCAAATTTCTTCAAATATTCTTCATATTCTAAAGCTTCTTTTTGTGCTATTGCAAATGCATCTAGTTCTCCTGTTTCATAATAATAATCATCTGATTCTTTTTGACGTTTTAAATAAAGTTGATTCATTCTATATGAAAATAAATCCATTTCTCTATCAAATTCTTCCTTTTCTTTTTGTTCCCACTCTTCATCTGTATATGTTTCACGTAATGATGAATAATAATTTACTCCATCTCTACTTACTTTTATTTGATGCGATTTTTTCTCTTTTCTATATGCTATCCATCCTGGTTTCAATTTCATTTTATTCAATTCTTCATCTTTTTCTTTTTGTTTTTTTATTCTTTCTAAATACTCATTTGATACTTTATCTGTAGTTTGAATCGTTTTACAAAATTCTGGAAATTCTTCTTTATTTTCTATATTTATTTCTTTTTTTACTGGATTAACATGCTCTTTACGTTTCGTTTTTTCACGCTTTTTTTTCGTTTCCCAGGAATTCTTTTCTTTAGTATCCACTTTCCAACGATTGTTTTCAACCAACTTTGACTTACTCATTTTTATATATGTATGTTATTCTTTAACATCTCATTATTATGTATTCAATTTTTTAATATATTATAAAAGTTATATAAAAATATTATCTCAATATATATTATAGTATGCAAATATTTGTAAAGACATTGACAGGAAAAACCATCACATTAGAATGTGAAGCAAGTGATTGCATTGAAAATATTAAGCAAAAAATTCAAGACAAAGAAGGTATCCCACCTGATCAACAACGTCTTATTTTTGCTGGAAAACAATTAGAAGACGGTCGTACACTCAGTGATTATAATATTCAAAAAGAATCTACACTTCACTTAGTATTACGTTTACGTGGCGGTTGCGAAAAATGCTCATGTTGTAGCAATGATTGTTCATGTTGTTGTTGCAATACTGACGAATGTAATGATGACAATTGTAGATGTTAAATTAATAATTTATTTTCATTATTAATTTAACTTACTATTATATAATGGCGACTTTATTAAGAATTGCAAATGAAAAATATATTAACAATGTTTCTCATGAAACTGGATTTAGCTTGAATGGAGGTGTACGCAATGTTGCATATGTTGGTCAAACATCTTTAGCAAGAAAAACTCAAAAACCCTTTTTTACTCGTTATCATGGACCCGCCGGTCATGGTGGATGTTGTGGAACTTATTTTGATTCTTATGTAAGAAAAGATAGATGTTGTTCTAATGATCCTACTATAATTAAAAATTCTGTATTAAACACTAAAGGTATGTTAAGAAGAAGAAATAAATGGTTGAATTCTACATATCCCAATATTGTTGTACAACCTGACAGTAACTTTCCACTTAACGCCTCTTCTGGTAGTCATACATCTATTGTTGCAAATAATGCCATATCACACAACAATATTGTTTTATCTAACGGTAAAAGATGTGTTCAATTTACTGAAACTATTGATATTAATAATAATTCTGCTGAAAGACGTATGCAAAATTTGGCGTGTAACTATAATACATCCTTTTTTCCTGGACGAGTTAATAATACTTTGTGTTTTTCTACCAAATAAATATATATTAAAATAATATGGAGAATAATATGGAAAATGAAGAACAAAATCATGATGTTTTTTTAGTTGTTAGTCCAGAAGATCTTAATAGCTATGAAGATGGATTTTCTATGTATATTGATGAAGATGAATTTAAAAAATATAATTTACTTGATCAAAATACCGAAAAAGATACACACCATAGTCAAATTGATGATAGTAATTCACAAGATGAAACAGGTACTGATAATAGTATTGATGACCCCACTGGTGTACAAATAAAAGATAAAAGTAAACGAATTGTTAAATATACCAAATTATCATATAATGCTGTTGAAAAAGGCATTGATAAATATTATTTTGATCCATATCATAAATTATCGTCATCTTTGGATATTGTTGCCTGTTATTTAAAAGGACAGAAAATTTTATACATGGAAAGTAAATATTATGTAGAAGGACAACTGAATTTACTTATGCTTCCCGCTATTGCACTATCCACTGTTGCTACTGTATTTTCTGGATTTGAATGTCAAGAAAATTTTTCGTTAATATTATCTATTGTTAATGCTACTATTGTCTTTTTATTATCACTTATTACTTACTTAAAATTGGATGCAGCATCAGAGGCTCATCGTATATGTTCACATCAATATGATAAATTACAGTCTACTGTTGAATTTATGTCCGGTTCTGTACTGTTATTTCAAAATCGCAATAATGATATTGAAAATACTTGTTTAAATGAAACTTATTGTGATGTTGAAAAAGATATTATGGATAAATTAAATCAAGTTCAAAAAAAAATTAGCGAAATAAAAGAAACAAATACTTTTATTATTCCACGGGTTATTCGATATCGATATCCCATTATTTATCATACAAATATTTTTTCATTAATTAAAAGGATTGATGATTATCGACGTAAAATGATTGTTAGTCTAAAAAATGTGAAAAATGATATACGTTATTTGAATTCACTTCAAGAACGTTACCATCACGAATTGCCAGAAAATGATCAAAATAAAATAGAGGAATTATATGAAAAAAAGAAAAATATTATGAAAGAAATTCTTCGATTAAAATCAGCATTTAATGTAATTGATCAAATTTTTAAACAAGAAATGACTAACGCAGAATTATCCAAATCTTGGTACAATTTTATTTGTTTTTTTAAACAAAAATCTATTATTGATCCTGAAAATATTAATCTTTTTGTTACTAACTTATTAGATCCTTTTCATGATGATAATAAATAAATAATTTTATTGTAATTATTTATTTATTTAATTTTTATTTAGATGTTATTTAATTTAGGCTAATTCATTTCCTGTATAATATTTAAATTTAGGAGCACTTGTTACTGGGTCTACTCCTGTAGGAATAACAATTGCACTTGAGTCATGTTCTAATAAAGCGAAACAATGTCCTGTTAATGTACGTTTTACGGATGTACCTGCTTTGTGGGTTTCTTCTCCTTGTACTGTTTCTACTTCAGATACTACGTGGAGTGTAGTGTATACAACACTAGAACTGACAAGACCTAATACTGCATCAAGTGCTTTTTCACCTAAACCAGCAGGTCTTACATCAGGAATATCATATGCTGAACCAAATCGTTGATCTTTAACCAATGGATCAGGATCACCAATTGCTGCTGCCCAAAGTAATACATGATCTCTAGCACTTGTATCTAATCCAGCTCCAGTACCATCATTACCATCAAGTGATAATTCATTGATTGCTTTTAACATACCTGTGTATCCTGTAGAATCTTCTGTGGTTGCCCATAATGACATATTTTTAACAAACATTTCTGCAATGTGTTCAACTCTTGAATCAGCTTTGGCAGCAGCTAATCTAGTTGCTGATGTAGCACCATCTGCTTCTCCCATGTTTTGAATAGTATCAATTTCGGCAGCTGTGATAGGAACATGTTTTAATACATTTTGAACTAATACTTTACGATTAGCTACACTTAATGTATTACCTGTTAATAAGTAGTCAAATTGAGGTCCATTTGGATATTCTAAATCTAATGATAAAGCATTAGCCATAGATTCTAATTTTTCATCAATACCTGAGACTAACTTATTGTCGGCGTCACCAGTACCTAAATTATCTTTATCATTGAATACTGCATAGAAATATTCACTCATTTCATCAGCACTAGCACCACTAGAAAGATCTTTAATAAGTTTACGGATTTGTCTAAGAGATTTTACATCTGCACTGTTATTGTGAATAAATCTAATATCTCGTCCAGAAGGATCTGTTTCAACTAAATCAACAGCACTTTGTGCACTTACCATTTTGTAAATCATTGATACTACAAAACTTCTGTGTTTTTGTCCGGCATTATGGTCAGTATCAGATTCAGCTGCCATTGATGTATATGAATCTCTAGCTGTTGTCCAGTCACTAACAGCATTACCAGTTACAATATTACGGAAGCTAGTATTCAAAGTTCTATTTGTATTAGGAATGACGGCTTTCATAATTTCACGTACAGACATTGTTGCAGCAACTGTAGATTGTCCTAATCTAAGACGTGCTAATGTAGATTCAGAATTAGAAGTATTTGAAATTACTGTAGTATTTAATTGTGCAATGGCAGCATTTAATAAAGCAAGATGTGCATCAGCAGAATCAGCATGATCTGCTGCTACAAAAGCATTTTCATCTTCATTAACTTTTCTAAATAATACACTTGAACCTCCCAATACACCAGCAGCATCGTAGAGATCTTCTACACCGTCAGCTTCAACTGATTGTAATCTTGCAGCAGCTGTTACTGAACCTTCTGGGCTGGCACTATTGCCAGGTGCGGCTTGTTTTGTTTCTGCGGTAAGTTTGAATAATCCTGCATAGTTTTCTCTTAATGCGTTCATGTTAGATTCTGATCTTTGGAAAGCGGCTTTTTCAGGGAATGTTAATTCATTTTGCATAAGTAAAGCAATTTGACCACGGATCCAGTTTTTACCGTAAGAAGTAACAGCACCATTTATTGTTTCACTGTAGGTGTCAATTAAGTTGGTGTTTGCACTAGCAAAAAGTCGTTTTAAGTCATTACCATTTGTTTCAGCACCATTTTGATCGAATAATGTAATAAGTTTATCATCAGCTGTTCCGTTAGCAAGTCCTTGATCACTAGGTTCTGCTGTACCAAAGACACTAACCATATCTGCTAATGAATCAAAGAATGCATCATTAGATAAACTTTTATAATTTTCTTTAGCAATATCTCTTAATACTCTAATAAATATACTAGCTTTACCGGTTGTAGCATTAGCTGCTGAAGAAAGTAAGGCTGCATGACCATTACTATTTTGTGTTGTTGGAAGTAATAATTTTCTAACAGAAGATGCATTTGGACCAATAAATGAAGATTTTATTGATAAATATAATTCTTCTTCAAGCATATTTGTTTCATCGTAACCATCAGCACCAGCAAAATATCCGCTAGCAGTTTGCGCATCAGCTTTATTTACTTGTGATTCTTGCATGATTGTGAATACTTTTGTAGGTAAATCTAAATGTACATATGTATTGGTAGCATTGGCTCCAGTAGCAACGTATTCTGTATCTACTTCTAAAATTCCACGCCAGCTACCAAATTTTTCTCTACCAATTAAGTCACAAACTTCATTAATATAACCTAAGGCAAGATCAAATGCTGCTTTACGTTGAGATTGTGTTTCACCAGTTACACCAGTGTTGGCTGTTGTGTTCCATCTTTTTTCTGTATTATCATCTGCTTTAAGCATAGCTAATGCTAATGCAGCAGGTACACCATTTTTAAAATCAATATCTTTGTTTGAAGCATTAGCAATGACTGTTTTCAAGAAATTATCACGGAAGTGATTGTTTGCAAGGATTACACCTTGTAATGCTGGTGAATTAGTTGCATCAAATGAAAAACGTTTGAAATCAGTTACTGTATGGTCTGTAGCTTTATTCCATAAAGTTTGAATATCCAAATCAAAATCAGCTTTTGATACAGTGACACTATAATCACTTAATTCATTTAATCCTAAATTAATAGAATCTTGAAGTTGTGCAGCAGTCATACTGGCATTAATAGCAGTTGTTGTTCTACTAGGATATATTTGTTTAATAATAGCATCATCAGTAGAACTTTGATCGGTTAATCCTGCAATTAAATTTTTAACACTAGCATATGCATATCCAGATTCACCACCGAAGAAATCTACAGTACCAGTTGATGCACCAGTATCTCTGCTTATTTGTAACATAGCAGCGACCATGTTATAAAAGGATGCTGCGCTGTCTTGTTTCCATACAGGTACGGATAAGCCTGCAGGGTTAGCGTCAGCAGTGTATATAATATTACCTCCGTCTGCTTTAACTTGACCTAATACTGCGTTTCTTGGACTATCTCCAATAATAGGTAAAACATTATCTCCGTGTCTACCTTCCATCATTAAGTAAAATATTTCACGTGCAAGAGCTGAATCTTCGTGAATTACGTTATCAGCACCAGGAGCACCATAACCACTTGCGAATGATACACCATCACCTTTTGTACCAATAAGTTCGGCACCAACGTTTGTTTCATCACCGTTTGCGGCATTAGGAGGGTTAATTGCTACTGTAGCTAATTTACCCCATGCTTGTGAAGAAATAGCACTAAAAAGAGATAAACATTTTTTGTTTTTCATACCACCACTATTACTATCACCATATGATTTAACACCTGCTAAAGTGGCTGCAGGGGTGGCAGTGCTTTCGTGATGTTCGTTAGCAATTTTTAATATATCTTCAACTGCTTCTTTTCTTCTTGCTACAATTCCAGTATCTTCTGTTACTGTTGTAACACCATCAGTTGTTGTTGTTGAATCTTTAGCACTTACTAAATTTTCTACTGCTTGTAACTTAGCTTTTAAAAGTGTATATACTGTTTTTTCCATGTTTGGTTGATCTGGAAATGCATCAATTATACTTTGCATTTTTCTCATTGTGAGAGTTCCCTCTGAAATTTCATTACCCAATTGAAAATTTACAATTGTGTTGTATAGCTGATCGGTGTTTGATCCCATTATAATATTTATAAATATAAAAAAATACGCAAAAAAAAAATATTTTAAATTAAATTATAAAATATCTTTTAAATTAAATTATAAAATATCTTTATACTATTAATAAATTATAAGCTTTATCATGTTTCCTAAATGTTAGTAAATTTAAATAATCCTCACTTTCATTTTTAATATTATTTTGAATATAATATAGTTTTCTTAATATTCCACTGTTTAATATTTTTTTTTCTAAATTTATGTATCCAACTAATATATTATTATCTAAATCAGTAAATAAATGTTCATTTTCCATTAAATATTTAACATCCCAAGTAAATACATGACTACAATTTATATCTTTAGTTATTTCTTTTAATAATTTACTTGTTGTAACATAATTAATAATATTAATATTTTTATAATATTTATTATCTAATAAATTAAAACTATTATTATTTGTAACTATATATACATTCGAATTATATGGAATATATTGTAAAGAATGAATAAAATTACATAATGTTAAACTTTTTTCATCATATGCATAATATATATACACAACATCACTTATTGATTTCTCTTTCAAAAAACTTATTGTATTATTTTTTATATTATTTATTAAATAATTTTTATTTTTATATAATTCAAATGCTGTTTTATAAATATTATTTGTATTATCAAAAATAATATTGTTTATTATTTTTTCATGATTTATTTCATTAAATTTAATATGATAACTAGTATGACTATTTTTTATATACTCTTCTATAAATTCTCTTATTAATAAAACTTCTTTTATACTTGTATTCATTTTTCTATGTACATTATTATAAATATAATCATAATTTTCAATATATATTTTTTCATTTTCACAACATTCATTATTTTTATTTATCTTTATTGTATTAATATTTACATTATTTTTGAATAATTCATATAAATCTTTTTCTGTTATTTCATTTTTATAAAACAATAAACAAAAATTATAATCTATATCTATACGTGTTTGTAAAAATAAATGACTATACTTTTTACAATACTCTATAATTTTATTTGTATTAACTATTTTATCTTTTTTATTTTTAATATTTTTAATAGTTGTGTGACCACAATTATAATAGCAATACGCTTTTATTTTTTTTGTATTTTCATTTCCCTCATAATCTAAAATACTATTTTCCAATACTTCTATATGTTCTAAATAATAATATTCCCAATTAAAATGCATAGGAACATCAAAATATAATTTTAAATATATATCGTCTAATGGATTTTCTTGTAAATTAACAATACTACAAACATATGCTTCATAACTTATTGTATTTTTTTCTAAATGTTTTACTCTTTCTTCTAATACGCTATATCTTTGTAAATAAATATATACATCAAATAATTCAGGAAGATTATATTGTATTTTAAAGTATTCAACATCAATTGGTTTATTTTCTAAATCAATTAAACTACATAATTTATCCACATATTCAAATGAATCTTTTTGTAAATGTTGTACATACTGATTTAATTCATTATATCTACTTAAATAAATGTTCAAATCTAATGACTCTGGTATTTTATATTTTAATTTAAAAAAATCTATATCCAATGATTTATTTTCTAAATCTATTAATTCACATGCTTTGGTGTAATAATCAAATGTATTTTTATCCACCTTTTCTAATTCTAATTTAAATTCATCATATTTATCAAAATAAGTAGTAAAATCTATGTATACTGGAATATTATATTTTATTTTAAAATAATTTTCATCCAATGGAAAGTATTCTTTTAACGTATTATATGTTTCATATAACTGTAATTTATATTGTTCTAATGATTTGTCTTCTTTATTAACTATATTTGTCATTTCTGGATACCTTTTTTCATATGCAACTATATCTAATTCTATTGGTACTTCATATTTATTTTTATAATAATTTTCATTTATTGGTCTACTTATTAAATCTACTAAACTATATGCTACTTTTAGATATTTCATACTTTGTTTTTCTAATTTTTTTAGTTCTTCTATTTTTTTAGCATGTTCTATATTTTCTAGCAATGTAGTTTCATATGTTTTTAAATAAATATCTATATCTAAAATATCGGGTATATTATCTTTTAATTTATAATATTTTTCATTTAATGGTTTTAAATTTAAGTCAATAATACTGTATAATTTTATATTATATTCTAATGTTTCTACTACATAATCGCATAATAAAAATTTAAGTTCTGGATAACATTTTAAATATGTATCTTCATCTAATTCCTCTGGTAAATTATATTTCAATTTATAATATGTATTATTTAATGGATTTTTATTTAAATTGATATTTTTATATAAATCTGTTAATGAGTTTTCAGTTAATTTATAAGTTTTACTATATATGTTTACATCAAAATCTTCAGGCAAATTATATTTTAATTTATAATAATGTTCATTTAATGGATATGTCTTTAAACATATACTTAATTTTTTAACGTATACATCATTGTTTGTTTCTTTATTTATATTTTTCAATTCGTTTACTAAATCATTATCATATACTTTACTATACATAGAAATATCAAAATCTTCAGGTATTTTGTATACATCTTTATAGTATAATTCAAAATAACTATCATTTAATGGATAATTTACACCCATTGTACTATAAAATTTATATAATTTACATTTATCACTGTCTAATAATGTATCTTTTACATAATCTGATATTTCTAATAATGTGTCTTTACTTTTTAAATCTAATTCTTTTATTAAATTTGGATATATTTTCAAATATGTATCAAAATCAAATATTTCAGGTATTTTATAATATATTTTATAATATAATTCATCCAATACATAACTATATTGATATTTTTCAT
>MDSY01027094.1_pt1 | contig 17114 bp, 11 predicted proteins | sample 811131 | NCBI WGS metagenome assembly MDSY01 (sample SAMN05326643, study PRJNA326480) | marine metagenome | isolation source: seawater | place: Atlantic Ocean: South West | collected 2010
CGTAATAAGCCGCACTGCAACATCGGCACGATCGGGCACGTTGACCATGGTAAGACGACGCTGACTGCGGCGATTACGAAGGTCTTGGCGGAAACCGGCGGCGCTGAGTTTTCGGCTTATGATCAGATCGACAAGGCCCCTGAAGAGCGCGCGCGCGGCATCACGATTTCGACGGCGCACGTCGAATACGAGACGGCGAACCGTCACTACGCGCACGTTGACTGCCCGGGTCACGCTGACTACGTGAAGAACATGATCACGGGTGCGGCGCAGATGGACGGCGCGATCCTGGTTGTTTCGGCTGCTGACGGCCCGATGCCGCAGACGCGCGAACACATCCTGCTTGCCCGTCAGGTCGGCGTTCCGGCTCTGGTCGTTTTCATGAACAAGGTCGACCAGGTTGACGACGAAGAGTTGTTGGAACTGGTCGAGATGGAAATCCGCGAGCTTCTGTCCTCGTACGACTTCCCGGGCGACGATATTCCGATCGTGAAGGGCTCGGCCCTTGCGGCGCTGGAAGACAGCAACAAGGAAATCGGCCACGACGCGATCCAGGCTCTGATGGCGGCGGTTGACGATTACATCCCGCAGCCGGACCGTCCGAAGGATCAGGCTTTCCTGATGCCGATCGAAGACGTGTTCTCGATCTCTGGCCGTGGCACGGTTGTGACGGGTCGTATCGAACGTGGCGTGATCAACGTCGGCGACGAAATCGAAATCGTCGGCATCAAGGACACGACGAAGACGACCTGCACGGGCGTTGAAATGTTCCGCAAGCTGCTGGACACGGGCGAAGCGGGCGACAACGTCGGCGTTCTGCTGCGTGGCACGAAGCGCGACGAAGTCGAGCGTGGCCAGGTTCTGGCCAAGCCGGGTTCGATCACGCCGCACACGAAGTTCGATTGCGAAGCGTACATCCTGACGAAAGACGAAGGTGGCCGTCACACGCCGTTCTTCTCGAACTATCGTCCGCAGTTCTACTTCCGCACGACGGACGTGACCGGCACGGTCGAGCTTCCGGAAGGCACGGAAATGGTCATGCCGGGCGATAACATCGCGATGAAGGTCAACCTGATCGCGCCGATCGCCATGGACGAAGGCCTGCGTTTCGCCATCCGCGAAGGTGGCCGCACCGTCGGCGCCGGCGTCGTTTCCAAAATCATCGAATAAGGGAACGAAGCCGACTATATGGTAAGCAAGGCCAACCGGCAGGGTCCGAACCGAGGTTCGGGCCCCCGGATGGCCGAGCGGCTTTAGGGGTATAGCTCAGTTGGTAGAGCGGCGGTCTCCAAAACCGCAGGTCCCGGGTTCGAGCCCTGGTGCCCCTGCCACTTTAATACGGGGCCGTGTCAGCGGGATTGCAGACGGCCCCTTCGGCGTATAAAGAGACGCAGCAGACTGATTTTTTGAAAGTCGGATAATACTTATGGCAAAAACCAACCCGGCCCAGTTCATCCAGGAAGTCCGCCAAGAGGCGGCAAAGGTGACCTGGCCGTCACGCAAGGAGACCGGTGTTTCCACCGCCATGGTCTTCGTGATGGTGATTATCGCTGCGCTGTTCTTCCTGGTCGTCGACCAGGTGCTGCAGTTCGGCATTCGCCTTGTCTTCGGGCTGGGAGGTTGATCCATGGCGTTGCGTTGGTACGTTGTTCACGTTTATTCCGGTTTCGAGAAAAAGGTCGCTCAATCGATTGAAGAGCAGGCCCGTCAGGCCGGTATGGAAGATCAGATCCCCCAGGTCCTCGTTCCGACGGAAGCCGTCGTCGAGATGCGCCGGGGTGCGAAGGTCAATGCCGAGCGTAAGTTCTTCCCGGGTTACATCCTGGTCGAAATGGACCTGACGGACGAAACCTGGCACTTGGTGAAGAATACCCCGAAGGTTACGGATTTCCTGGGTGGCAAGGGCCGTCCGGTGCCGATCACCGAAGCCGAGGCGCAGCGGATCCTGTATCAAGTCAAGGAAGGCGTGGATCGGCCGAAGCCGTCCGTCACCTTCGAAGTTGGCGAGCAGGTTCGCGTTTGCGACGGGCCGTTCAATTCGTTCAACGGGATGATCGAGGAAGTCGACGAAGAGCGTTCGCGCGTCAAGGTCGCGGTCAGCATCTTCGGTCGCGCCACGCCCGTGGAACTGGAATACAGCCAGGTCGAAAAGCTCTGATCTGACAATGATTTAACCGCGTGGGAGGCCCGCCATTGGCCGCACCACGCACTTCAGACTCCTTGTTTGAGGAGCGCACCCGGCCCAAACGTCTCGGCGTTCTGGGCCACTTGAGACTGAGGAAAGAGAAATGGCGAAGAAAGTCGCGGGGCTGATCAAGCTCCAAATTCCGGCGGGCCAAGCCAACCCGTCGCCGCCCGTCGGGCCGGCGCTGGGCCAGGCCGGTCTGAACATCATGGAATTCTGCAAAGCGTTCAACGCGCAGACGCAGAACCTGGAGCAGGGCATGCCGATCCCGGTGGTCATCACCGCCTATCAGGATCGCACCTTCTCGTTCATCACCAAGACGCCGCCGGCCAGCTTCCTTCTGATGAAGGCGGCGAAGCTGCAGAAGGGCGTGAACAAGCCCGGGCACGAAAGCAAGGGTAAGGTCACCTGGGATCAGCTGCGCGAAATCGCCGGCGTGAAAATGGCCGACCTGAACACGACGGATGTGGAAGCAGCCTGCCGCATGCTTGCGGGTACGGCGCGTTCCATGGGCTTGGAAGTGGCGGAGTAAGGTAGATGGCTCGTAAATTTGGTAAGCGCCTGCGCGCCGCTGTTGAAACCGTCGATGCCGAAGAGCTGTATGACCTGGACGCGGCTGTGAAGCTGGTTAAGGACAACGCCAAGGCCAAGTTCGACGAAACGATCGAAATCGCCATCAACCTGGGTGTCGACCCGCGTCACGCCGACCAGATGGTCCGTGGCATGGTCGCACTGCCGCACGGTACGGGCAAGAGCGTCCGCGTCGCCGTGTTCGCCCGCGATGCCAAGGCTGAGGAAGCCAAGGCCGCCGGTGCCGATATCGTCGGTGCCGAGGACCTGATGGAAGCCGTGCAGAACGGCCAGATGGACTTCGAACGCGTGATCGCCACCCCGGACATGATGGCCGTCGTCGGCCGTCTGGGTAAGGTTCTGGGTCCCCGTGGCCTGATGCCGAACCCGAAGCTGGGCACGGTCACCCCTGACGTCGCCACCGCCGTTAAGGCGGCCAAGGCCGGTCAGATCGAATTCCGCGTCGAAAAGGCCGGTATCATCCATGCCGGTGTTGGCAAAGCGAGCTTCTCCGCGGATCAGATCCGCGAGAACATTGCCGCTTTCGTCGGCGCCATCTCCCGGGCCAAGCCGTCGGGCGCCAAGGGTACGTACATGCAGCGTATCAGCGTCTCGTCGACGATGGGACCGGGTGTGAAGATCAACGTCGCCTCGTTCGCCGAATAAGGCTTTCGCGACGTTCTAGAGTTTCCGCCAAGGGGGCTTCCTGATTTCAGGTTGCCCCCGGAAGCGGATGGGAAGGGGTCGATTTCGATCCCGACCTACCTGTCCGAGACAGTAGGTGTCTCCTCGATCCTGGGGAGATTTAAAGGGGTTTCCCGGCCTACCGAGACGGTGTGTTGAAACCGTTTTCCGGCCTGCTTGCATGGCCGAAGAGCGGCTTGAACGACTGCACTGGACAGGCGAGCCGGTCTTGGTTTTGGACCGCCCGCCGGGTGGTCCTAAGGCCAAGGCCTTAGTGCAACGGTTCGGTTTATGGCCCGAAAGGGCGGTAACCCGGGCCACGTTTGGAGACGATCCGTGGACCGATCAGAAAAAGAACAATTGGTTGCGTCCCTCAAGGATGCGTTCAACGAGACGAACATCGTCGTCGTGACCCATTACACTGGGTTGTCGGTGGCAGAGATGAACGATCTCCGCGATCGCATGCGCGAGGCAGGTGCCAAGTTCAAAGTGACGAAAAACCGGCTCACGCGTCTCGCCCTTGAAGGAACGCAGTTCCAGGGCATCAGCGACCTGTTCACCGGTCCGACGGCCATGGCCTATTCGGAAGACCCGGTGGCGGCTGCCAAAGTGGCAGTCGACTTCGCCAAGAAGAACGACAAGCTGGTGGTTCTGGGCGGTGCGCTCGGTGAAAAGGCTCTGGGCGTCGATGACGTCAAGGCCCTGGCCACCCTGCCGTCGCTGGACGAACTGCGCGCCAAGATTGTTGGCATGATCAACACCCCGGCTACCCGTATCGCCGGCGTCGTCCAGGCGCCCGCGGGTCAGTTGGCTCGTGTTGTTTCGGCTTACAGCCAAAAGGGCGAGGCTGCTTAAGGCCTCCTGATCCACAGACTGCAATAAGTTCAAGCCGTAGGAGATTTTAAAATGGCTAACCTCGAACAACTCGTTGAAGACCTGTCCGGCCTGACCGTCCTGGAAGCTGCTGAGCTGTCCAAGATGCTGGAAGAAAAGTGGGGCGTTTCCGCCGCTGCTCCGGTCGCCGTTGCCGCTGCCGCTCCGGCTGCTGGTGGTGACGCTGCCGCCGCCGAAGAAAAGGACGAATTCGAAGTCGTCCTGGCCGCCGCCGGCGAAAAGAAGATCAACGTGATCAAAGAAGTCCGTACGATCACGGGCCTGGGCCTGAAAGAAGCCAAGGACCTGGTCGAAGGCGCTCCGAAGACGCTGAAGGAAGGCGTCAAGAAGGAAGAAGCCGAAGAAATCAAGAAGAAGCTGGAAGAAGCTGGCGCCACCGTCGAGCTGAAATAAGCTTTCTTCTGCCTAAAGCCGGGCGGCGTTCTTTCGCCCGGTTCGAAGTTTGGAACGCGGCGGGGCATCGACGCCCCGCCGCCGTTCGCGTACAAAGAACCTTGTTCGCCCGAAACAGGTCTTGCCGGGACCGGGAAAGCGAACGAAGGGCCCCACCGGGCCAGCCGCCATGTGATTGTCTCCCCGACACATGGCAGGCCCGGGACAAAGAGCGGGGGCTGCCAGGTATTCGGTCACGGCGTCCGAATGCTTTTTGGGGGACCTCATCGGAAAACCGATGGGGCCATTCGTCTGTCCGACCATGCTGGTCGGGCATGAGATTTGAAACGTCGTGAGGTCACGCAATGCCCAATACGTTCACCGGTCGCAAGCGCATTCGGAAGGATTTCGGTCGCCTTAAGTCGGTCGCCGAAATGCCGAACCTGATCGAAGTCCAGAAGACGTCGTACGAACAGTTCCTGCAGCGGGAAACCAAGCCCGAGGACCGCACCAATACCGGTCTTCAGGAAGTGTTCCGCTCCGTCTTCCCGATCCAGGATTTCTCCGAGCGCGGCACCCTCGAGTTCGTGCGCTACGAATTCGAAGAACCGAAATACGACGTCGAGGAATGCCAACAGCGCGGCATGAACTTCGCGGCGCCGCTGAAGGTGACCCTGCGTCTTGTCGTTTGGGACATTGACGAAGACACCGGCGCGCGGTCGATCCGCGACGTGAAAGAGCAGGACGTGTACATGGGCGACATGCCGCTCATGACCGCCAACGGCACCTTCGTCATCAACGGCACCGAGCGCGTGATCGTGTCGCAGATGCACCGGTCGCCGGGCGTGTTCTTCGACCACGACAAGGGCAAGACCCATTCCTCGGGCAAATACCTGTTCGCCGCCCGCGTGATCCCGTATCGCGGCTCGTGGCTGGACTTTGAATTCGACGCCAAGGACCTGATCTACGTCCGTATCGACCGCCGCCGCAAGCTGCCGGTGACGACGCTGCTGATGGCGCTGGACAACGACGTGACCGAATTGCTGCGTCAGACCCGCGCCGAAGAAGGCAAGCCGATCGAGCAGGGCGAAGTGTTCGGTATGTCGACCGAAGACATCCTGGATTACTTCTACGACAAGGTTGTGTTCGAGCAGGTCAAGGACGGCTGGAAAACGCCGCTGGCCGCCGAGCGCCTGAAAGGTCAGAAGCTGACCCGTGACCTCGTCAACGCCAAGACCGGCAAGGTCGTGGCCGAGGCCGGCGCCAAGATGACCGCCCGGACGCTGAAGAAGCTGGAAGAATCGAACGTCGAGGACATTCTGGTCCCGGCGGAAGATCTGATCGGCCGCTACATCGCGGAAGACCTGATCAACGAGAACACCGGCGAAGTCTACATGGAAGCGGGTGAGGAAATCACCGAAGAGGTGCTGGAGCAGTTCGCCGGTGCGAACATCACCTCGGTTCCGACGCTGTCGATCGACCATGTCAACGTCGGTCCGTACATGCGCAACACCCTGGCGGTGGACAAGAACTCGTCCCGTGAAGAAGCGCTGATCGACATCTATCGTGTCATGCGCCCGGGCGAGCCGCCGACCCTGGAAACCGCCGAAGCGCTGTTCAAGGGCCTGTTCTTCGATCCCGAGCGCTATGATCTGTCGGCCGTCGGCCGCGTCAAGATGAACTCGCGCATGGGCTTCGAAACCGAGGACACGGTCCGGACCTTGCGCCGTCAGGACATTCTGGAAGTCGTGCGGACCCTGCACGAACTGAAGGACGGTCGCGGCGAAATCGACGACATTGACCACCTTGGCAACCGCCGGGTGCGGTCCGTCGGCGAACTGATGGAAAACCAGTACCGCATCGGCCTGCTGCGCATGGAGCGCGCGATCCGTGAGCGTATGTCCTCGGTCGATATCGACACGGTCATGCCGCACGACCTGATCAACGCCAAGCCGGCCGCCGCCGCGGTGCGTGAATTCTTCGGCTCATCGCAGCTGTCGCAGTTCATGGACCAGACCAACCCGCTGTCGGAAGTCACCCACAAGCGCCGCCTGTCGGCCCTTGGGCCGGGCGGTCTGACCCGCGAACGCGCGGGCTTCGAAGTGCGCGACGTTCACCCGACGCACTATGGCCGTATCTGCCCGATTGAAACGCCGGAAGGCCCGAACATCGGCTTGATCAACTCGCTGGCCACCTATGCCCGCGTCAACAAGTACGGCTTCATCGAAACCCCGTACCGCAAGGTCGAGGACGGGAAGGTCGCCGGTGACGTGGTCTATATGTCGGCCATGGAAGAAGGCCGCTATGTGATCGCCCAGGCCAACGCCGACCTGGACAAGAACGGCAAGTTCGTCGACGACCTGGTCAGCTGCCGCAAGGGTGGGGACTTCGTCATGGTCCGCCCGGAAGACATCGATTACATCGACGTCTCGCCGAAGCAGCTGGTTTCGGTCGCCTCGGCGCTGATCCCGTTCCTGGAAAACGATGACGCCAACCGCGCGCTGATGGGCTCGAACATGCAGCGTCAGGCCGTCCCGCTGATCAAGGCCGAAGCGCCGCTGGTCGGCACCGGCATGGAAGCGCCGGTCGCGCGTGACTCGGGCGCCACCATCACGGCCCGCCGCGGCGGCACCGTCGATCAGGTGGACGCGACCCGTATCGTTATTCACGCCGACGAGTCGGAAAGCACCAGCTCGGACACCGGTGTCGATATTTACTACCTGAACAAGTTCCAGCGTTCGAACCAGAACACCTATCTGCACCAGAAGCCTCTGGTGAAGGTCGGCGACCGGGTCGAAAAGGCTGATACGATTGCCGACGGTCCCTCGACCGACTTGGGCGATCTGGCCCTGGGCCGCAACGTGCTCGTCGCGTTCATGCCCTGGAACGGCTACAACTTTGAAGATTCGATCTTGATCTCCGAACGCATCGTCAAGGACGACGTGTTTACCTCGATCCACATCGAAGAATTCGAAGTCATGGCCCGTGACACCAAGCTGGGTCAGGAAGAAATCACCCGCGACATTCCGAACGTCGGTGAAGAAGCCCTGAAGAACCTGGACGAAGCCGGGATCGTCTACATCGGCGCCGAAGTGGAGCCGGGCGACATCCTGGTCGGTAAGGTCACGCCGAAGGGCGAAAGCCCGATGACGCCGGAAGAAAAACTTCTGCGCGCCATCTTCGGTGAAAAGGCCTCGGACGTTCGCGACACCTCCCTGCGCTTGCCGCCGGGCGTTGCCGGTACGATCGTCGAAGTCCGCGTGTTCTCGCGTCGTGGCGTCGACAAGGACGAACGCGCCCTGGCCATCGAACGGGCCGAAATCGAACGTCTGGCCAAGGACCGCGACGACGAACGCCGCATCCTGGAGCGTTCCTTCGAAGCGCGTCTGAAGTCCTTGCTGGGCAACCGCAAGGCTGCGGGCGGTCCGAAGGGGCTGAAGTCCGGCACCAAGCTGACCGACAACGTGCTGTCGCAGTACACCGTCGGCCAGTTGGCGCAGATCGTGATCGAAAACGACAAGGTCATGAAGGACGTCGAAGCCCTCAAGACCCAGTTCGAAGAAGACATCGCGAAGCTGCAGGAGCGGTTCGACAACAAGGTCGACAAGCTGCAGCGTGGCGACGACCTGTCGCCGGGCGTGATGAAGATGGTCAAGGTCTTCGTCGCGGTGAAGCGTAAGCTGCAGCCGGGCGATAAGATGGCCGGCCGTCACGGCAACAAGGGCGTCATCTCGCGCATCATGCCGATCGAAGACATGCCGCACCTGGAAGACGGAACGCCGGTTGATATCGTTCTGAACCCGCTGGGTGTGCCATCGCGTATGAACGTCGGGCAGATTCTCGAAACCCATCTGGGCTGGGCTTGCGCCGGCCTGGGCCGCAAGATCGGCGGCGTGATGGAAGAGATGCATGCCACCGGCACCGACAGCAAGAAGCTGCGCGCGCTGCTGAAGGACATCTACGGTCCCGACGTCTACAAAACCGACGTTAACGACCTGACCGATGAAGAAGTGATGGAGTTGGGCGCCAACCTGACCCCGGGTGTGCCGATTGCCACCCCGGTGTTTGATGGTGCGCGCGAAGACGACATCGCCGAAATGCTGCAGAAGGCTGGTCTCGATACCAGCGGCCAGATGACCATGATCGACGGCCGCACGGGCGAAACCTTCGAACGCAAGGTCACGGTGGGCTACATCTACATGCTGAAGCTGCACCACCTGGTCGATGACAAGATCCACGCACGGTCCATTGGCCCGTACTCGCTCGTCACGCAGCAGCCGCTGGGTGGTAAGGCGCAGTTCGGTGGCCAGCGCTTCGGGGAAATGGAAGTCTGGGCTCTGGAAGCCTACGGCGCCGCCTATACCCTGCAGGAAATGCTGACCGTGAAGTCGGACGACGTGTCCGGTCGTACCAAGGTCTACGAGGCCATCGTCCGTGGCGATGATACCTTCGAAGCCGGTGTGCCGGAATCCTTCAACGTGTTGGTGAAGGAACTGCAGTCGCTCGGCCTGAACGTGGAAATGAACTAAGCGCAGTGACGCGCACTCATTAGAGAACAAGCGTCAACCAGCGCTTTGAAGGAGAAGTGAAAATGAACGAACTGATGCGCATTTTCGGGCAGCCCCAGGCGACCCAGCAGTTCGACGAGCTTAAGATCTCCATTGCCTCGCCGGAACGTATCCGGTCCTGGTCCTTCGGCGAGATCAAGAAGCCGGAAACCATCAACTACCGCACGTTCAAGCCCGAGCGGGACGGCCTGTTCTGCGCCCGCATCTTCGGCCCGATCAAGGACTACGAGTGCTTGTGCGGCAAGTATAAGCGGATGAAGTACAAGGGCATCATCTGCGAAAAGTGCGGTGTTGAAGTCACCCTGCAGAAGGTCCGCCGCGAGCGCATGGGCCATATCGAACTGGCTTCGCCGGTTGCGCATATCTGGTTCCTGAAGTCGCTGCCGTCGCGCATCGGCCTGCTTCTGGACCTGACCCTGAAGGATCTGGAGCGGGTTCTGTACTTCGAAAACTACGTCGTTATCGAACCGGGCCTGACGCCGCTGAAACTGCACGAGATGCTGACCGAAGAGCAGTATCAGAATGCGGTTGATGAATATGGCGAAGATTCCTTCACCGCCGGGATCGGCGCCGAAGCGATCCGCGACATGCTGTCGGCCATCGACTTGGACGAAGAACTGGCCAATCTGACCGTCGATCTGGCGGAAACCGGCTCGGAAGCCAAGCGTAAGAAGCTGGTCAAGCGTCTGAAGCTGATCGAAGCCTTCCAGGCCTCGGAAGCGCGCCCGGAATGGATGATCATGGAAGTCATCCCGGTCATTCCGCCCGAACTGCGCCCGCTGGTTCCGCTGGACGGCGGCCGGTTCGCGACCTCGGACCTGAACGACCTGTATCGTCGCGTGATCAACCGTAACAACCGTCTGAAGCGGCTGATCGAACTGCGTGCGCCGGAAATCATCATCCGTAACGAAAAGCGTATGCTGCAGGAATCCGTGGACGCGCTGTTCGACAACGGTCGTCGTGGCCGCGCCATCACCGGCGCCAACAAGCGTCCGCTGAAGTCGCTGTCCGACATGCTGAAAGGCAAACAGGGTCGCTTCCGTCAGAACCTGCTCGGCAAGCGCGTCGACTATTCCGGTCGTTCGGTCATCGTCGTCGGCCCGGAACTGCTGCTACATCAATGCGGCCTGCCGAAGAAGATGGCGCTCGAACTATTCAAGCCGTTCATCTATTCCAAGCTGGAATTGTACGGCATGGCGACGACCATCAAGGCCGCCAAGCGCATGCTTGAAAAGGAACGTCCCGAAGTTTGGGATATCCTGGAAGAAGTCATCCGCGAACACCCGGTCATGCTGAACCGTGCGCCGACCCTGCACCGTTTGGGCATCCAGGCGTTCGAACCGGTGCTGATCGAAGGTAAGGCCATTCAGCTGCACCCGCTGGTCTGCGCCGCCTTCAACGCCGACTTTGACGGTGACCAGATGGCCGTGCACGTTCCGCTGTCGCTCGATGCGCAGCTCGAAGCGCGCGTGCTGATGATGTCGACCAACAACATCCTCAGCCCCGCCAACGGCAAGCCGATTATCGTTCCGTCTCAGGATATCGTGTTGGGTCTGTACTACATGACCATGCAGCGCGAGAACGAGAAGGGCGAGGGCATGATGTTCGGCGATGCCGGCGAAATCCAGCAGGCGCTGGACGCCGGTGCGGTCAGCCTGCAGGCCAAGATCACCGCCCGCTACAAGACGGTCGACGAAAACGGCGATCCGATCACCGTTCGTGTCGAAACCACCCCGGGCCGCATGCTGCTGTCCGAAGTGCTGCCGCGTCACCCGAAGGTCAAATTCGACCTGATCAACCGGGTTCTGACGAAGAAGGACATCACCACCCTGATCGACGAAGTCTATCGCTTCTGCGGTCAGAAAGAGACGGTCATCTTCTGCGACCGGATGATGGGCCTCGGCTTCTCCAACGCCTGCCGCGCCGGCATTTCGTTCGGCAAGGACGATCTCGTGATCCCGGCTTCCAAGGAAACGATGGTTGCCGAGACCGAAGCCAAGGTGAAGGAATTCGAAAAGCAGTACATGGACGGCCTGATCACCCAGGGCGAAAAGTACAACAAGGTGGTCGATGCCTGGGCTCAGTGCACCGACCGCGTGGCCGACGCGATGATGAAGGAAATCTCGGCGGAACGTCCGGGCGAGCCTGTCAACTCGGTCTACATGATGGCCCACTCCGGGGCGCGTGGTTCGGCGGCGCAGATGAAGCAGCTGGCCGGGATGCGCGGCCTGATGGCCAAGCCGTCGGGTGAAATCATCGAGACGCCGATCATCTCGAACTTCAAAGAAGGCCTGACCGTGTTGGAATACTTCAATTCCACCCACGGTGCCCGTAAGGGTCTGGCGGATACCGCGTTGAAGACGGCGAACTCGGGTTACCTGACCCGTCGTCTGGTCGACGTGGCGCAGGACTGCATCATCGTCGATCACGATTGCGGTACGGACAACGGTCTGACCATTTCCGCCATCGTCGAAGGCGGCGAAGTCATCTCCCCGCTGTCGGAACGTATCCTCGGCCGTACCGCTGCCGCCGATATCCTGCACCCGACCACGGGCGACGTGATCGTTGCCAAGGGCGACATGATCGTCGAAGAGAACTGCGCCGCGATCGAAGAAGCAGACGTCGAAACCGTGCGGATCCGCTCGGTCTTGACCTGCGAACAGAAAGACGGCGTCTGCGGCAAGTGCTATGGCCGCGATCTGGCCCGTGGCACGACGGTCAACATCGGCGAAGCCGTGGGTGTTATCGCCGCCCAGTCGATCGGCGAGCCGGGCACCCAGCTGACCATGCGTACCTTCCACATCGGCGGCGCCGCTCAGCGCGGCACCGAACAGTCGGCGATCGAAGCCTCTGCCGATGCCAAGGTCGAACTGCGGAACTGCACCACGGTGAAGAACTCCGCCGGCCTGGAAGTCGTCATGGCCCGTAACGCGGAACTGGTGCTGATCGACTCCAAGAAGCGCGAACGCGCCCGTCACCGTCTGCCGTACGGTGCCCGTCTGCTGATCAAGGACGGCGCCAAGGTGGAACGCGGCGACAAGCTGGCCGAGTGGGATCCGTTCCCCCTGCCGATCCTGACCGAAAAGGAAGGGACCGCGAACTACATGGACCTGGTCGAAGGCCTGTCGATGTCCGAGCGGATGGACGAAGCCACCGGTATCGCGTCGAAGGTCGTTGTCGACTGGAAGCAACAGCCCCGTGGTAACGACCTGAAGCCGCGCATCACCCTGCGTGACGACAAGGGCGAGGTCATTGCCCTGGATAACGGCCTCGAAGCCCGTTACTTCCTGTCGGTGGACGCCATCCTGTCCGTTGAAAACGGTCAGCGTGTCTATGCCGGTGACGTGATCGCGCGTATCCCGCGTGAATCGGCCAAGACCCGTGACATCACCGGTGGTCTGCCGCGCGTTGCGGAACTGTTCGAAGCCCGCAAGCCGAAAGATCACGCGATCATCGCCGAAAACGAAGGTCGTGTGGAATTCGGTAAGGACTACAAGAACAAGCGCCGCATCGTCGTTGTCCCGACCGAGGAAGGGGAGGAGCCCGTCGAATACCTCCTGCCCAAGGGCAAGCACATCTCGGTGCAGGAAGGTGACTACGTTCGTATCGGCGACGCGCTGATGGATGGTAACCCGGTGCCGCACGACATTCTGCGCGTGCTCGGCGTTGCCGCCCTGGCCGAATACCTGATCAACGAGATCCAGGACGTCTACCGCCTGCAGGGTGTGAAGATCGACGACAAGCACATCGAGGTGATCGTTCGCCAGATGCTGCAGAAGGTCGAAGTCACCGATGCCGGCGAAACGACGCTTCTGGTCGGCGAACAGATCGACCGTGTCGACTTCGAGGAAGCCAACGAACAGGCTGCCGCCCGCAACGCCCGCCTGGCGCAAGCCGAGCCGGTGCTGCAGGGGATTACCAAGGCCAGCCTGCAGACGCGTTCCTTCATCTCGGCCGCGTCCTTCCAGGAAACGACTCGCGTCCTCACCGAGGCTGCGGTTTCCGGCAAGGTCGATTCTCTGATCGGTCTGAAGGAAAACGTGATCGTCGGTCGCCCGATTCCCGCCGGTACGGGCGCTGTGATGAAGCAATTCCGCGCCGTTGCCCACGATCGGGACCAAGATGCGGCCGCTTTGGACGCCGAAAACCAAGAATCGCTCCCTGCGGAGGCTCTTGGTGGGGCCGAAACGGCTGGCGATGCGTCCGTTTCGGCTGACGCGGATTGATAAAAGACGCCTGAGCCTCCCCCAAACCCGGCAAATGGGGCAGGGGAGGCCCCGGTGTTAACGAATTAAAGGCGGAAATCCCCAGGATTTCCGCCTTTTCTTATCGGTGAATTTTCTGCCGGTTTACGCTTGACGGCAGAGGGGCGCGCCAATATAGTCCGCCCACTTCGCAGGGATCGGCGGTAGTTAGGAACGACAGGGGCAAACCCCGCGTCTTTCACCGCTAAACGCGATCCTCGATGCGGCAAGTGTAGGGATGTTTTTCCGAACGGCTCCTCGGGGCTCCTCAGTAGAGGCCTGGAGGTTGTCGTTTTTGCCCTTTAAGGGGCAGCGCGCGGCGCCAGGGTGATCCCCACCCTCAGTTATCCAGGGGATCTGCTTCTGAGCGTCGTTTCCATTGGAAAAACGTCTTTCGCGCCAATCGCTGCAAGGCTGGCGCACTGGGATTAAGCAAGTTGCCGATAGGCAGTCTTGAGATAACAAAGGTTTAGCCGGGCCGACGGGCTCGGCACGGCAAGGAATTGAGAAACGTATGCCGACGATTAACCAATTGATCCGCAAGCCGCGGAAAGCGCCCTCGACCTCCAACAAGGTGCCGGCGCTGAAGGCCTGCCCGCAAAAGCGTGGTGTCTGCACCCGTGTCTATACGACGACCCCGAAAAAGCCGAACTCGGCTCTTCGTAAGGTTGCTCGTGTGCGTCTGACCAACGGGTTTGAAGTGACCAGCTACATCCCGGGTGAAGGCCACAACCTTCAAGAACACTCTGTCGTGCTGATCCGCGGCGGTCGTGTGAAGGATTTGCCGGGCGTGCGTTATCACATCCTCCGCGGTGTTCTGGATACGCAGGGCGTTTCCGATCGCCGTCAGCGTCGTTCCAAATACGGCGCCAAGCGTCCGAAGTAAGGAGACAGCGTTATGTCCCGTCGTCATCGCGCAGAAAAACGTGAGATTCTTCCGGATCCGAAATTCGGTGATCTCGTTTTGTCGAAGTTCACCAACGGTCTGATGTTGGACGGCAAGAAGTCCGCCGCCGAAAAGATCGTCTATGGTGCCATGGACGTGATCGAGAAGAAGACCGGCGGTGACCCGCTGAAGGTCTTCCACGAAGCCCTCGACAACGTGAAGCCGGCCATCGAAGTTCGCTCCCGCCGTGTCGGTGGTGCGACCTATCAGGTGCCGGTCGAAGTCCGCTCGGACCGTCGTCAGGCTCTGGCCATTCGCTGGCTGATCGATAACGCCCGCAAGCGTTCGGAAAACACCATGACCGAACGTCTGTCGGGTGAGCTGCTGGACGCCGCCAACAACCGTGGCGCCGCAGTGAAAAAGCGGGAGGACACGCACCGCATGGCAGAGGCCAACAAGGCCTTCTCGCACTATCGGTGGTAACCCCAGGCTTGATGGATTAAAGAGATGGCACGCCAAACTCCCCTTAATCGGTACCGTAACATCGGCATCATGGCTCACATTGATGCCGGTAAGACGACGACCACCGAACGTATTCTCTACTACACCGGCAAGTCCTATAAGATCGGCGAAGTCCATGACGGCAACGCCACCATGGACTGGATGGAGCAGGAGCAGGAACGCGGCATCACGATTACGTCCGCCGCGACGACCACGTTCTGGAACGACCACCGCATCAACATCATCGACACCCCGGGTCACGTTGACTTCACGATTGAAGTCGAACGCTCGCTGCGTGTGCTCGATGGCGCCGTTGCCGTGTTCGACTCGGTTGCCGGTGTTGAGCCGCAGTCCGAAACCGTTTGGCGTCAGGCCGATAAGTACGGCGTGCCGCGTATGTGCTTCGTCAACAAGATGGACCGCACTGGCGCCGACTTCTATCGCTGTGTCGATATGATCATCGACCGTCTGGGCGCGACCCCGCTGGTCATGCAGCTGCCGGTCGGTTCCGAAGACAAGTTCCTGGGCGTCGTTGACTTGGTGAAGAACCAAGCCATCATCTGGAAAGATGAAAGCCTGGGTGCCGAATTCGAATACACCGACATTCCGGAAGATCTGGCTGTCGAAGCCGCCGAGTACCGCGAAAAGCTGATCGAAACTGCCGTCGAGCAGGACGATGACGCGATGGAAGCGTACCTGGAAGGTAACGAGCCGGACGAAGCGACTCTGAAGAAGTGCATTCGTAAGGGTACCCTGGCTGGTGCGTTCGTTCCCGTCTTGACCGGTTCTGCCTTTAAAAACAAAGGTGTGCAGCCGCTTCTTGACGCCGTTGTTGATTTCATGCCCGCGCCGACCGACGTCGCCGCGATCAAGGGTGTGGACGCCAACGACGAAGAAAAGGAAATCGAGCGCAACAACTCCGATGACGAGCCGTTCGCGGCCTTGGCGTTCAAGATCATGAACGACCCGTTCGTCGGCAACCTGGGCTTCATCCGCATCTATTCCGGTAAGCTGGAAGCCGGCTCCTCCGTGATGAACACGGTTAAGGGCAAGCGCGAGCGTATCGGCCGCATGCTGCTGATGCATTCCAACCAGCGCGAAGAAATCAAAGAAGCCTTCGCTGGCGACATCGTGGCCGTCGTTGGCCTGAAAGACACCACCACCGGCGACACGCTCTGCGATCCGTCGAGCCAGGTTATCCTGGAGCGGATGGAGTTCCCGGAGCCGGTCATCGAAGTGGCCGTCGAGCCGAAAACCAAAGCCGACCAGGAAAAGATGGGCGTTGCCCTGAACCGCCTGGCCGCCGAAGATCCGTCCTTCCGTGTGACGACCGATACCGAGAGCGGCCAGACCGTGATCAAGGGTATGGGCGAACTGCACCTGGAAATTCTGGTCGATCGTATGCGCCGCGAATTCAAGGTCGACGCCAACGTCGGTCAGCCGCAGGTTGCGTATCGTGAAACCATCTCCAAGGAAGCCGAGGTCGATTACACCCACAAGAAGCAGACCGGTGGTTCGGGTCAGTTCGCGCGGGTTAAGATCAAGTTCGAGCCGATCGCTGAAGGTTTCGAATTCGAAAACACCGTCGTCGGCGGCAACGTTCCTCGCGAATACGTGCCGGGCGTCGAAAAAGGCCTCAAGTCCTCGATGGAATCCGGCGTTCTGACCGGCTTCCCTGTGACTGGTATCAAAGCCACCCTGCATGACGGCGCCTATCACGACGTCGACTCCAGCGTTATGGCCTTTGAAATCGCCGCTCGTGCCGCCTTCCGCGAAGGTTGCCGCGCAGCTGGCCCGGTTCTGCTCGAGCCGATGATGAGCGTCGAAGTTGTCACCCCGGAAGAGTACATGGGCGACATCATCGGCGATCTGAACTCGCGCCGCGGGCAGGTTAACGGCATGGAACAGCGCGGTATCGCGCGCGTCATCGACGCCCATGTGCCGCTGGCCAATATGTTCGGGTACGTGAACACGCTGCGTTCGCTGAGCCAGGGCCGTGCCCAGTTCACGATGCAGTTTGACCACTACGAAGTGGTTCCGTCCCAAGTTTCCGAAGAAATCCAGACTCGTCTGGCCGGCTAAGGCCGAGGCGTCGAAGGGAGTATCAAGAGATGGCGAAAGAGAAGTTTGAGCGTAATAAGCCGCACTGCAACATCGGCACGATCGGGCACGTTGACCATGGTAAGACGACGCTGACTGCGGCGATTACG
>MDSY01089820.1_pt1 | contig 17108 bp, 19 predicted proteins | sample 811131 | NCBI WGS metagenome assembly MDSY01 (sample SAMN05326643, study PRJNA326480) | marine metagenome | isolation source: seawater | place: Atlantic Ocean: South West | collected 2010
ATCGGCTAGGACGCATGGTTTTCATCCATGTAAGAGGGGTTCGATTCCCCTACGGGCTACAATTATTTAATAATAATAAAATTAAGAATTATGGCAAATCATAAGTCAGCTTTAAAAAGAATTAGAAGTAACGAATCAAAGCGCGTGTTGAACAAGTATCAGCACAAAACGACTCGTAATGCAATTAAAAATTTGCGTGAACTAACTGATAAGAAAGAAGCACAAAAATCATTCTCAACAGTTTCTTCAATGATTGATAAGTTGGCAAAAAACAACATCATTCATGATAATAAAGCAGCGAACCTTAAGTCTGGTTTATCTAAATTTGTTGCAGCACTATAACAACTTTACTATGTCATCCTAATATAGGTTGATTACAGTAACTCTATAAAATTTAAAAATCCTGTAAAGTTTTTCTTTACAGGATTTTTTTTGTTTTTAAATCAGTTCTTTAGTCAGAGCTGTTGTGGTCAAAACACAAATCAATAGAGATGCCATTTCTTTAAATCACTTTAAAATCTATTTTTTTTGAAATAGTGACACGCACTTTAAGAAGGGATTTTTGAAAGTAAGGGAAAACCTTACTTTCTGTATGACTAAAATCACCTCATTATTTATTTTATTTTATTACGTTTACAAAAATTAGGCCTCAAATCTAATTCTTTGTAAGCAATTTAACCACGGTTAAGATTTTATTTTATTGTAAATAATTACTAGAAAAGTTCTAATAGATAACTTTAATTTAAACCCTAGATTATGAAAAAAAACAAACTGATTAATGGAACCAAGTTAATTGTTGTAGCTGTATTATTATTTTTCAGTTCCTGTAGTAATGAAGAATATGACGAAACATTAAATTCAAATCAAACTGAAACTCAAGTTACCAATGGCATTGAAATAACGGAAGTTATTGCCAAGGAAGTTGCGCTCAATTTTTACAATAGATCTTATCGGTCTGGAAGTAACCTGTCAAGAGCCCAAGCTTCAAGAGTAACTTCTACGGATGTTATTTTAGATTTTAACAATCAGCCCGCGATGTATGCTGTAAACATAGAGCCAAATGGGTTTGTATTGGTGACTTCAAACTCTAAAAATGTACCTATTGCTGGGCATTCTGAGACAGGAACTTTTGAGTTTAACGAAAATTCACCAGATGGCATGAAAAGTTGGATTGCTGAAAACATTGTTTTTAATGATCTTTTAGAAGCCAGAGCCCCTATTGAAGAAGTTGAAGACCAATGGAATGCTTTATCCCGACTTCCTTACCCACCAGACGAAGAAGATGGAGATGGAGAAGGTGGTGGTGGCGGAGGCGACACCGGCTACACAGTGCGGTACAGTCATACCGAAAACGAACAAACGGGTCCCCTTATGCAAACAACTTGGGATCAACGTTTACCTTATAATTTATATACTCCTAACAACAACCCGACAGGCTGTGTTGCGGTTGCAACCGCCCAGATCATGCGATACCACGAATGGCCAAACACGTTCAATTGGAACATTATGCCAGATGATCCTGGTTATTACAGTACAAGTGCTGGAACCTTAGGAATTGTGTCACTCATGGCCGATATTGGCACTAATGTAGATATGGAGTATTCTGCCTCTGTTTCTGGTGCGTATTCAGAAGATGCAAGAGATGCACTCGTTAATGACTACGGCTATGCATCTACAGCATCCTATTCTAGCTACAACTTTAGTACTGTAAAGCAAGAAATAGAACGCTACAACCGCCCTGTTTATATGGATGGTTCTCACTCCTATGAAACCCACGGCACGTGGTTTTGGGAATACACAACCTATCACGATGGCCATGCCTGGGTTTGTGATGGATACAAACAACAATACGACGTGTACATCCACAACGAAGGCACACAGTACGAATACACCACACAAAAAAATAGGTATGAATGGCTCTTTATGAATTGGGGATGGAGAGGAAGCGGCAATGGTTGGTTTTACAAAAATCATATTTGGATAAATGGAGTTTCTATTTCCGTTGACGGAACGAGTGTTCATCCAAATTTTCAATACAACAGAAATTGTATCTATAGAATTAAACCTTAAAAAATAAAATCATGAAAAAAACAATCTTTTTACTCTTAGCAAGTGTTCTAATAATTTCCTGCAGTTCAGATGAGGATAACAATAACAATAGTGCATATGCTTTAAGTACTGGAGTAGAATTTAAATTGTCCTCTCCTACAGGAATTGACTTATTGAACCCAGCTAATGCCAATGCATATTTAGAAGGGTCCATTAAAATTTACTATTTACAAAACGGAGCCGTGAACGAGGTTTATAATTCCAACCTTTCTTTACCAAGAAATTTTGATATTGTATCCCCAGAAGATTCAGGAGATAGTTTATATTTCATGAGGATATTTTTAAATAATTTAGAAAAAGAGAACGCAATCACGTACATTGAATGGAACGAAGCAGACTCAGACACACTCAGAGCCAATTTTAGAACAGGAAAGGGCTATACAATCTTGTCAAAAACTTGGTTTAACGACGTGCTTATTTTTGATGAAAACACAACAATTCAATCTTTAACTGAAATCATAAAAAATTAACGATCATATAGTTCTATAAACCCCCTATTTTGAATCAGCTCCGCAAAGTCTCTGACTTCGCGGAACATAAAAAAAGCCTTTCGTTTTCGAAAGGCTTTTTTTATAAATTAAAATGTAATAACTAATTACCCATTCATCGAGATTAAAAACTCCTCGTTGTTGCGTGTTTGTTTGAAACGATCGTTGATAAACTCCATCGCTTCTACAGGATTCATGTCTGCAAGATACTTTCGCATGACCCACATACGTTGGATGGTTTTTTCGTCTAACAACAAATCATCTCTACGTGTGCTTGATGAGGTAAGGTCAATAGCAGGGAAAATACGACGGTTCGATATTTTACGATCCAACTGAAGTTCCATGTTTCCTGTTCCTTTAAATTCTTCAAAAATTACTTCATCCATTTTAGACCCAGTTTCGGTCAATGCTGTTGCAATAATTGTAAGAGAGCCTCCATTTTCTATATTTCGAGCCGCTCCGAAAAAACGTTTTGGTTTGTGAAGTGCATTTGCATCCACACCACCACTCAAAATCTTTCCTGAGGCAGGTTGTACCGTGTTGTATGCACGTGCCAGACGTGTGATCGAATCTAGGAGAATTACGACATCATAGCCACATTCTACGAGACGTTTTGCTTTTTCTAAAACGATGTTCGCAATTTTTACGTGTTCATGTGCTTCTTTATCAAACGTAGAAGCAATTACTTCGCCACGTACGTTACGTTGCATGTCTGTCACTTCCTCAGGACGTTCATCAATCAATAAAATCATTTGATACACTTCTGGATGGTTGGCTGCAATTCCATTGGCAACATCCTTGAGAAGCATTGTTTTACCTGTTTTTGGTTGAGACACAATCATCCCACGTTGGCCTTTTCCTATTGGAGAAAATAAGTCCATAATTCGAGTGGAAATCGTGCTTTGCTTTTCTGCGATATTAAATTTTTCTTTAGGAAAAAGAGGCGTTAAGTGTTCAAACGCTACACGGTCTCTAACTGCTTGTGGATCGAGTCCATTAATTTTACTCACTCTAATAAGTGGGAAATACTTTTCACCTTCTTTTGGTGGACGCACATGTCCTAATACAGTATCTCCATTTTTCAATCCAAATAAACGGATTTGAGATTGAGACACATAAATATCATCAGGAGATGCCAAATAGTTATAATCAGAAGATCTTAAGAAGCCATATCCGTCTTGCATGACATCCAATACGCCTTCACTTTCAATGATGGCATCAAACTCAAAATCAGGTTCTTTATAGCGGTTTCGGGTGTCTTTGTTTCCGTTATTGCCTTGTTTTTGATTTGGGTTTTTATTAGGATTCTGCTTTTGATTCGGATTTTGTTTTTGATTCGTATTCTGGTTTGGATTCTGTTTAGAATTCGGATTCTGATTTGGATTTTGGTTTTTTTGTTTTTGAGGTCTAGGGTTAACTTTAGGAGTCCCTTTCGATTCTACTTTTGTTTCAGAAGATGTTTCTGTTTTTTCCGTTGCTTTGGGTTCAACTTTCACCTCTGGTGTTTTGGTTTCAGAAGTCGTTTCCTTTTTGGGTGCTGCCTTTGTAGCTGGATTTGCTTCTGGTTTTGAATTGGATTCTTTTGTAGGTTTTGAAATACGTTCTCTTCTTGGTCTTGGTGGCTTATTAGCCGCTGGAGGAGTCACGATCGCAGGATTGGCAGCTTGTAAATCTAGTATTTGATATACAAGGTCAATCTTTTTTAAACTCTTAAACTTAGGGACGTTTAGTTCCTTTGCAATTTCTTGTAGTTCAGGGAGTTTTTTTTCTTTTAATTGTGAAATTTCAAACATTATGTATGTGAATTAATTTTAAATCCTTTAATAGAGTAAAGAACTAATTATTGAAACGATTTTATGAAGAAGTAATTTTTATTGTAAATTGAGTAAGGCAAATAGAGTGTGATACTGCCGTTATATATGCAATTATACAACTTTATTTTTAAACTTTTTATAGATGTAATAAAAAAGAAACTATTATTTTTGTCGAACATCAAATCAAGAATGCTTCAAAGAATTCAAACATTATATTTATTATTAGCCGCTATTTGTTCTGGGGGACTATCTCAATTTTTGCCTGTACGAAATACAGAAGCGAGTATTGAATTTGCATTTGATTCAATAGAGTATATGATTTTATTTTCAGCATCAGCCTTGTTGTCCTTGATCTCTATTTTTTTATTTAAAACAAGACAAACCCAATTTGTGTTGGGGCGTTTAAATATTATATTAAACTTAATTTTACTAGGATTATTTATATATCGATTGCTAACTGTATCTGGAGAAACTGCGAATTCTGAGAAAGGTATTGGGTTGCTACTTCCTATTTTATCTATCGTGTTATTGGTGTTTGCCAATAAGGCCATAAAAAACGATGAAGCGCTTGTAAAATCAGTAGATCGGTTGAGGTAAATAACTTTAGTAGTAAGAGTGCGAAAAAAAACCTTGAGGATTCTCAGGGTTTTTTTATGCGTTTCTTTTAAATTCGATGACTTCAAGATTTTGAATTTTATCGCCTGAAATTTCAAACCGAAGCATTGTTCTAACGTTATGAATTCCGTACGTTCCCACAGCTCCTGGGTTCATGTGTAAGAGGTTGAGTCTTTTGTCATTCATCACCTTTAATATATGCGAATGTCCACAAATAAATAGGTTAGGAGTGTGCACCTTAATCATTTCTCTGACTGCAGGTGCATACCGACCTGGGTAGCCGCCAATGTGTGTAATCCAAACTTTGACATCCTCACATCGAAATTTTAAATGTTCTGGAAATTCTAAACGTGCTTCTGCACTGTCAATATTTCCAAAAACAGCCCGCAATGGTTTTAGTTTTTTTATAGCATCCGTAACTTTTAGGTCGCCAATATCGCCAGCATGCCAAACTTCGTCGGCCTGTTTCACGTGTTTTAGAATTTCTTCTCCCATATAACTATGCGTGTCAGAGAGTAATAAAATTTTTGTCATTAGAAAATGTTAATGAGAAAGCTATTAATGATAAAGTCTATTTATCTTTGTCTTTATAACTACAAAAGTATCAAATTAGCTTGAGATATTTTATTGATTTATCTTATAATGGCCGTGCCTATCATGGCTGGCAAATTCAACCCGATGTTACTACGGTGCAAGCGGAGCTGAATCATGCACTCAGTACTGTGTTAAGAGTTCCTTTGGAATGTATGGGAGCAGGACGAACAGATACTGGGGTTCATGCAAAACAAATGATCGCCCATTTTGATATAGACACAAAAATTGACGTCAAGGATATTGTATATAAACTCAATGTATATCTTCCAAAAGATATTCATATTAACGCTATCCACGAAGTACATCCTGAAATACATGCCCGTTTTGAAGCTTTAAGTAGAACCTATGTTTACAAGGTTTCAAGAACAAAAAATGCATTTAAATACCAAAGCGAACACACATACACACTTCCATTAGATGTGGATTTGATGAATCAAGCAGCAAAAATTTTGTTTGAATACACCGATTTTCAATGTTTTTCAAAAGTGAAAACAGATGTAAAAACGTATGACTGCACTATTATGGAAGCACAATGGCAGGTCGATAACAACAGTCTTAATTTTACAATTAAAGCAGACCGTTTTCTTAGAAATATGGTGCGTGCCATTGTAGGTACCATGATAGAAGTGGGAGCTAAAAAAAGAACCCTTGAAGAATTTCGTAAAATTATTGCTTCAAAAAACAGGTCTAATGCAGGGACATCGGCACCAGCTCACGGACTGTATCTAATTAATATAGAATATCCAAAATCAATTTATGTCCAAAAAGAAGCCTAAAAGCAAAGTTTTTGATGCGCAGTTATTCAAAAGGTTGTTGCACTATATCAAGCCTTATACAGGGTTTTTTATTCTTGCACTGACCACCGTCATAGGTTTGGCAGTTTTTGGAGCACTTCGCCCTAAGGTTTTGCAACTAGCAATTGATCAAAATATTGAACAAAAATTTGAGCCTGGTTTCCTAAACTATATGCTTATTATGCTGGGGCTTTTGGTTCTCGAGGTGACTTGTAATCTGTTGTTTATTTATTATGCAAGTTGGTTGGGTCAATCCGTGGTAAGAGATATTCGAATTAAACTTTTTAACCATATTCTTGGGTTTAAAATGAAATACTTTGACAACTCGTCGGTAGGAGTTTTAATTACACGAACGGTGACAGATATGGAACGTATTGCCGATATTTTTGGGGAAGGGCTGTTTATGATTTTTAGCGATATTTTAAAAATGAGCGTTGTAGGAGCAGTCATGTTTTATATGAACTGGAGACTGAGTGTCATTGTGTTTTTTACACTTCCAATCGTTTTGATAGCCACCAAAGTGTTTCAGAAATATATGAAAAAAGCATTCGAAGATGTCCGTACTGAAGTTTCGAATCTCAATTCTTTTGTTCAGGAGCGGATTACAGGCATGAAAATCGTTCAAATATTCGCCAGAGAACAAATTGAGTCTGAAAATTTCAGAGCTATCAACGAACGTCATAAAAAAGGATGGATTAAAACTGTGTGGTATAATTCTGTGTTTTTTCCAATTGCAGACCTTTTATCGTCCGTAACTTTAGGAACGGTAATTTGGCTCGGAGGTCTTAACACAGTGTTGGATCAAACAGCTTCTATTGGAGATTTAACTGCGTTTATAATGATGGTGCCTATGATTTTTAGACCTCTGAATCAAATCGCCAATAAATTCAATACCCTACAAATGGGAATGGTAGCTGCCGATCGTGTCTTTAAAGTGTTGGACACGACCTCTAACATCCAAGATCGTGGTGATGGTATTCTTGAAAATGTAAAGGGCGATTTAGAATTTAAAGACGTTAAATTCGCTTATGTCGAAAATGAGCCTGTTCTCAAAGGGGTGTCTTTTAAGGTAAATGCTGGCGAAACAATCGCTATTGTTGGAGCAACGGGTGCAGGAAAATCTACCATCATCAATTTATTGAACCGTTTGTATGATATCAACTCTGGAATAATTACGATTGACTCCAGAGACATCAAAACAATTTCAGTTAGGAGTTTAAGACAAAATATAGCTGTAGTGCTTCAAGATGTGTTTTTGTTTGCAGATACCATTTTGAATAATATCACTCTCAAGAACCCAGACATTAGTGAAGCGCAAGTAGAAGCTGCAGCTAAAGAAATTGGCATCCATGATTTTATCATGAGTTTGCCTAAAGGGTACCATTACAATGTCAAAGAAAGGGGTGTTATGTTATCTTCTGGTCAGCGTCAATTAATCTCTTTTTTAAGAGCCTATGTTACCAATCCAAAAATTCTAATTTTAGATGAAGCTACTGCTTCTATAGATTCTTATGCAGAACAACTCATTCAAAAGGCAACCCAAAAAATCACGCACGGACGCACATCTATAGTTATTGCACATCGCTTGGCAACAGTCCAAAAAGCCGATACGATTATTGTATTGGACGCTGGCGAAATCGTTGAAATGGGAACGCATAAAGAGTTATTGAAAAATAAAGAGGGGCAATACAGGAATTTATACGATGCTCAGTTTTTAACTAAAGACAGTTAACATTAAGATAAGTCAGACTTAATTTTTTCTATTAAATCTTGGGTATCTTTATAAATGACAAACTCTCCATTATTTACATAAGAAAGTTGCCCGGTTTCTTCACTCACCACAAGCGTCAGTGCATCTGTTTTTTCTGTAATTCCAATCGCAGCACGGTGCCGTAGCCCAAAACGTGAAGGAATGGTTTTTTCGTTATTCACTGGAAGAATCACCCGAGTCGCTTTGATAACATTATTTGAAATTATAATAGCACCATCATGCAATGGACTGTTCTTGAAAAAAATACTTTCTAATATTGGTTGAGTCACCGCAATTTTCATGTCATCGCCCGTTTCTACCAAAAAATCTAAATTATTATTGCGTTCAATTACAATAAGTGCTCCCGTTTTTGTGCTGCCCATTTTGGTACAAGCTTTCACAATAACTTCAGCGTCAGAAGTGTTGTTAGGCTGTGCCTTTATAAAATTAAACCGTTTCATTAATGAGCCACTTTTACTCAAATTTGTAGAGCCAATCATCAAAAGAAATTTACGAATTTCAGGTTGAAACACAACAATTAGGGCAATAATTCCAACGCTCATAAAGCCTCCTAAAATATTACTCAACATGCGCATTTGTAATACATCTACCAGTAAATAAAACAGGTAAAAAATAACAATCCCAAAAAAGATATTAATAGCGACTGTTCCTTTTATTAATTTATAGACATAATACAGCAAAAATGCGACCAAAATGATATCGATTATATCTAATACATTGAAGTTTAATAAGTCTTTGAATATGTCCACTAGGTCTGAAAATTTTAATAAATATAATGAATATAAAATGAACGCTATTTTTGAAGCGCCTTATGAAGTTTAATACATTCCATCGCTTCTTTTACGTCATGCACCCTCAACAGTTTTGCACCTTTTTGAAGTGCCACCATATGAAGTGCTGTACTTCCGTTAAGCGCTTGGTCTGCAGTAGTGTTTAGGGTTTTGTAAATCATTGATTTTCTAGAAACCCCTGCCAAAATCGGAAGGTTTAGATTTTTATAATAATCTAACATCCCTAAAAGCTCAAAATTCTGTTCTAAAGTTTTTGAAAATCCAAACCCCAGATCTAAAATAATATCTTTTATCTGCTGTATTTTTGCCAATTCAATACGTTTTGAAAAATAGGTATATACCTCTTTTACTACGTTCGAATAATCTGTCATTTTCTGCATGGTTTGAGGAGTTCCTCGCATGTGCATCATTATATAGGGAACGCCAAGAGCACCAACGGTTTCAAACATTAAAGGGTCTTGTTGTCCACCAGAAATATCATTGACGATTGCAGCGCCTGATTCTATAGCTGTTTTGATGACACCACTTCTAAAACTGTCAATAGAAATAAGACTTTCTGGAAAGTTATTGACCACAGCGTTCACTATGGGGATGAGTCGTTTTAGTTCCTCTTCTTCAGACACAAAATCTGCGCCAGGGCGCGAACTATATGCACCAATATCAATAAAAGTAGCCCCTTCTTTGAGTAGTTTTTCAACTTGATTCAAAACACTTTTCTCATCCTTAAAACGTCCACCCTCATAAAAAGAATCGGGAGTTACATTTAAAATACCCATTACTTTAGGCGTATTCAAGTCAATTAGTTGGCCGTTACAATTGAGAGTCATAAAAAGGTCTTATTGGTTGTTTTTGTCAAGATTTAAAACTTTAAACCATAAATCTTGATGTTTTGAATATTTTAAGCGAAATTTACGGAAAATTCGATTTATTTCATGCAAAATACTTCAAAAGAATACGATGCCGTTGTACAAGTCTGTCAAGAACTGTTCAGTAAAAAAATGAAAGACTATGGATGCGCATGGCGTATTCTTAGATTACCTTCGTTAACAGACCAAATTTTCATCAAAGCACAACGCATTAGAGGACTTCAACAAAACGCTGTTCAAAAGGTTGATGAAGGTGCTGCAAGTGAGTTTGTAGGGATCATAAATTATTGTGTGATGGCTTTAGTTCAAATTGAAAAGGGAGTTGTAGAGCAACCCGACTTGTCATTTGAAGAAGCGGTTGCATTGTATGAAAATAAAATTACCATCACTAAACAGTTGATGTTAGACAAGAATCACGATTATGGAGAGGCTTGGCGGGATATGCGTGTGAGCTCTTTAACCGATCTAATTTTACAAAAATTATTACGTGTCAAACAAATTGAAGACAATGCTGGTCACACCCTTGTCAGCGAGGGAATTGATGCCAACTATCAGGATATGATTAATTATGCCATCTTTGCTTTAATTCACTTAAACGAATCTTAAAATGAAACGAGCATGCTAAAATTAGTAACACCCAAGAAAATGACTACTAGCGAACAGCATGTCACCTTTTAAAAACAATAAATATAGACACATGAAAATCTTAGTCCCGTTCTCCCGTATTTTTGTAGGAATTTTATTTATAATTTCAGGGTTTATAAAGCTTAATGACCCTTTAGGGTTTTCGTATAAACTTCAAGAGTATTTTAGTGCAGAAGTTCTAAACATTCCTTTTTTAGAGCCCTATGCGCTAATTATTTCCGTTTTGGTTGTGGTTTTTGAAGTTGTTCTAGGCGTATTTTTACTCATTGGGTATAAACCTAAATTCACCGTGTGGAGCTTGCTGCTGATGATTGTGTTTTTTACGTTTCTAACTTTTTATTCTGCATACTTTGATAAAGTAAAGGACTGTGGGTGTTTTGGAGATGCTTTAAAATTAACCCCTTGGGAAAGCTTCACAAAAGACGTAGTTTTATTGGTCTTTGTATTGATTTTGTTTTTCGGAAAAACATATATCACCCCAATATTTAAACCCTTACCCACCACCATTTTTGCACTTCTAAGTTTTATAGCCAGTCTCGCTTTTGGAAACCATGTATTGATGCATTTGCCTAGTATAGATTTTAGAGCTTACAAAATAGGGGACAACCTCACCAAAAACATGAGTACGCCTGAAGATGCACCCAAAGCCATTCAAGAATTTACATGGGTTTTTAATGTGAATGGAGAAGAAAAAATTATTGTAACCGATGGGTCTTATCCAACTGTTGAAGGTGATTATGTAAGTGTTGAAACAGAAGTTATTGATGAAGGCTATCAGCCCTCTATTTTTGATTTTTCGATAGAATCAGAAGAAGAAGACTTAACGGATGTTTTTCTTGCTCAAGACAAACTCATTATGATTGTATCCTACAATTTGGATACTGCTGAAAAGGAAGGGTTGCAAAAACTGAAAGCCTTGTCAGAAAAAGCACAATCTAAAGGATATACTGTAATTGGCTTAAGTGCCTCAGGAAAGGATGCCATTGCCAATATAAATAAAACTTACGGACTTGGTTTTGAGTTTTATCTATGTGATGAAAAAGCCCTCAAAACTGTGGTGCGTTCAAATCCAGGAGTCTTGGAATTAAATCAAGGGACGGTCCAACAGAAAGTACACTGGAATGATATTGATAACTTAGACCTTTAAACCTTTTGGGGAGCTATATTCTAAAAAAAATACAACATTCATTTTGGACACTTTTAGGAGTTGTTACCACCATTTTTTTTCTGTTTAATGTCTTACCAGGCGATCCTGCACAAATGATGCTAGGTCAAAATGAAGACCAAGCCCAATTGGCTCTTGTGAAACAAAAATACGGCTTTGATCAGCCTGTAGTGACGCAATATTTTTACTATCTGAACGACCTGTCGCCGCTATCATTTCATTCTAATTCCTCAGACGATTATACCTTTTTAGAATCACATTCTTATAGTTTTCAACCCCTGATTAAAACCGACAATACTACGGTTGTTTTAAAATTCCCATACCTTAGAACATCTTTCACAAAGCAAGGAAAAGAAGTCAGTCAAATCCTTAAAGAAACGCTTCCAAACACCATTATTTTAGCGGTTGCATCTATTTTTGTGGCACTGGTTTTAGGACTCTTTTTAGGAGTGATTTCGGCTCTATATAAAGACCATTGGATCGATAAAACCATTTTGGTAGTCAGTACGTTTGGGATGAGTTTACCTTCTTTTTTTAGTGCCATTTTAGCCGCTTGGATCTTTGGATTTTTATTACATCACTATACAGGTTTAGAAATGACGGGGAGTCTTTATGAACTGGATGATTTTGGTGAGGTCTATCAATTAAAATTAAAAAACTTAATATTACCCGCCTTAGTTCTTGGGATTCGTCCGTTGGCAGTCGTTACACAATTGATGCGTAACTCATTATTGGAAGTATTTAATCAGGATTATATCCGTACTGCAAGGGCCAAAGGCTTGAGTGAATTCAAAATTATTGTCAATCATGCAATGAAAAACGCGCTCAACCCAGTAGTTACCGCTATATCTGGTTGGTTTGCTTCTTTATTGGCTGGAGCTGTGTTTGTAGAATATATTTTTGCTTGGAATGGATTGGGGAAAGAAATTGTAAATGCATTAAACACATTAGATTTACCCGTAATTATGGGGGCTGTTTTAATAATTGCCCTTACTTTTGTGCTTATTAATATTCTAGTCGATGTTATTTATACTTACTTGGACCCGAAAATTAAACTGAATCCTTAAATTTAATTTCAATATGAAAAATATTTTTTTAGTATTCCTATTTGTTACCACTATACTAAGTTGTCAAAACCGCGTTGAAACTCAGTTTTCAGAAGCCGCTTTAAACGATGAATTTGTAACACTAAATGGCGACTCTATGTTGTTTAAAAATATTTTAGAAACCCACAAAGGGAGCACTGTTTTTATAGATGTATGGGCCTCTTGGTGTAAAGATTGTTTGAAGGGTTTGCCTAGTGTAAGAGCATTGCAAGCGGAACATCCAGAAGTTGATTTTGTGTATTTATCTTTAGACAAAACACAAAAGGCTTGGAAAAAAGGAATTGAAAGATTAGAAATTAAGGGCGATCATTATTTTATGCAATCTGGCTGGAAAGGTGCTATGGGTACATTTTTAGATTTGGATTGGATTCCGCGCTATATGATTATAGACAAACAAGGGGCGATTAAAGTTTTTAAAGCCATTAAAACATCAGATATAACACTATTAAATAATTTAAAATGAGAAAACAAATTGTAGCAGGAAATTGGAAAATGAATAATGACTATGTCGATTCAGAATTATTCGTTTCAAAACTGCTAAAGGAATTAAAACACACAACAGCAGAAGTAATTATTACCCCGCCTTTTACCAGTCTTTTGGCGTCTTCAAATTCAGTCAAAGGAAGTCAAATTATAGTCGCTGCTCAAAATATGCATTTTGCCGAAAATGGTGCTTATACTGGTGAGATTAGTGCAGGAATGCTTAAAAGTGTTGGTGTTCAAACGGTTATTTTAGGCCATAGTGAACGTCGTGCTTATTTTAATGAAACCGATGCTCTTTTAGCTAAAAAAGTAGATACAGCACTAGCACACGACATGCGTGCGATATTCTGTTTTGGAGAAGAACTAGAAGATCGTAAATCAGGGAATGAAGAAGCGATTGTCGAAGCACAAATCAAGAATGCTTTATTTCATTTGCCAGCCTCTGCTTGGAAACATATTGTATTGGCGTATGAACCAGTTTGGGCGATCGGAACAGGGGAAACAGCTTCTCCAGAGCAAGCACAAGATATGCATGCTTTTATCCGCAAAACCATAGCAGACCACTATTCTTCGGAGTTAGCTGACGAGGTTTCTATCTTGTATGGTGGGAGTGTAAAACCAGCAAATGCAAAAGAAATTTTTTCAAAAATAGATGTTGATGGCGGCTTAATTGGCGGCGCAGCATTGGATGTAGAGCAATTTACAGCCATCATAAACGCATTTTAAATTTGGGAGATTCTATTTATATAGGCTACACTTTTAAAGTTGAACCCGTTCAGCCAGGAACCGAAATTTTGATTGCGGAGCTTGGCTTTTCTGGTTTTGAAAGCTTTGTAGAAACCCCGGATGGGGTCATAGCTTATATTCAAGAAGCGGATCATTTTGATGCCATTTTAGACGCAATTCAGATTTTGAAATCTGAGGAGTTTGTTATTACTCATGAATTTGAAACCATAGCACAGACCAATTGGAATGCAGAGTGGGAGAAAAATTTCAACCCCATTGTTGTAGAAGATCGCTGTGCGATTCGCGCCCCTTTTCACAAAGCATTTGATGTTGAATATGATATTGTTATTGAGCCTAAAATGAGCTTTGGTACAGGGCATCATGAAACCACTCACATGATGATTCAGCATATTTTAGCTTCTGATTTCACTAATAAATCTGTTTTAGATATGGGTTGTGGAACGGGAGTGCTAGCAATTTTGGCTGAAAAAAAAGGAGCAACTTCTTTAGAGGCCATCGATATTGATAATTGGTGCTATCTAAACAGCCTTGAAAATGTTTCTCGTAATGAGTGTCACCATATCAATGTTTTGGAAGGCGATGCGTCTTTACTTGAGGGAAAACGATTTGATGTCATCATTGCAAATATCAATCGGAACATTCTATTGAATGACTTAAGTACATATGTTACTTGTCTAAATGAAAATGGATTCTTATTTTTAAGTGGTTTTTATGACAGTGATTGTGAGTTGATAGAAACAACCTGCAATCAACTCAATTTGAATCTAGATGAAAAATTAACACGAAACAACTGGGTTGCCCTTAAATTTGTTGCCTAATTATGAGTACAAAAGAAAAAATTAAAGAACAAGAAGAGACTTCAGTTGAAGAAGGACATTTGAATGAAATTGTCCTATTTAACGATGAGGTCAATACTTTTGATCATGTGATTGAAACCTTAGTTCATGTTTGTAAGCATTCTTATGAACAGGCTGAACAGTGTTCGTTACTCGTTCATTACAAAGGAAAATGCACTGTAAAAACAGGACTATATGAGGAACTAGAACCTCAATGCAGTCAACTTCTAAAAGCTGGCTTAAGCGCTGAAATCGTTTAAGATTTCCCCAAGCGTCCTACCGCACAACTTACAAACGACTTTGCTTTTTTGCCAATCGAATTGGCATCTCCAATCACTGGATATCCAAGTTTAGACAACAGATTTGTAGCAGTTTCAACTTCGTCAGCAAGTTTGTTTTCAAAAGAAACGGTATTTGTTTCTGTGTCCACACTTACATTTTGAACGCCATCTAAATCATTCAGTTTGGTGATGATGGTATGGGCACATCCGCCACATTTTAGATTTTGAATTTCTAGTGTTGTAGTCATGTGTGTATAGATTAAAGTGTTGAGGGGCATACAAATTCAGACATTGATGCATCAGTTTTTTTGAGTGCTGCAAAACCGCCAGAAATATCAATGATCTTATGAAATCCACGTGCCTTTAAAATGGATGCAGCAATCACTGAGCGGTAGCCACCTGCACAATGGATGTGATATGTTTTTTTGGCATCAATTTGATCCATTTGTTGATTGATATAATCCAATGCAAAATGTTGTAGATCCTCCATTTTTAAATGCATTGAGTTGTATTCGCCGTCTTTTCGAACATCCAAAACGTGTAGTTTGTCTTCTTTTATTTTTGCTGAAAATTCCTCTGCAGAAATAGAAGTTATTTGGTCGGTTGTTTTTCCCGAAGCAATCCAAGCCTCTATACCGCCTTTTAAATAGCCAAGCGTGTTGTCGTAGCCTACCCGAGCTAAACGCGTCACGGCTTCTTCTGACTTGCCTTGTGGAACAACCAACAAAATGGGTTGATTGATGTCTGAAATTAGTGCGCCAACCCATGGTGCAAAACCACCATTAAGACCAATAAAAATAGCGCCTGGAATATGGTTTTTTATAAAGTCTTGTTGAGTTCGCACGTCTAAAATAAGCGCTTCTTCGGATTTCGCTAGCTGTTCAAAAGCTTCTGGAGAAAGGGGGGTGTCTCCATTTGACAACACTTGATCTAAAGTAGAATAGCCTGTTTGGTTAAGTTTTGCATTTTTTGCAAAATATTGAGGAGGAGGGCTAATACCGTTTAGCACTTCTTTTACAAACTCATCTTTGGTCATATCTGAACGCAAAGCGTAATTGGTGTTTTTTTGATCCCCAATTGTGCCAACAGTTTCTTTACTTAGATTTTTTCCACAAGCAGAACCAGCACCATGTGCAGGATATACTATTACAGAATTGTCTAAAGTCATTATTTTTGTTCTTAATGATTGAAATAACATCCCTGCTAAATCTTTTTCAGTAAGATCCGACTTTACAGCCAAATCGGGACGGCCAACATCCCCAAGAAACAACGTGTCTCCCGTAAATACGGCATGGTTTTTACCGGATTCATCAATGAGTAAATACGTCACAGATTCCAAGGTATGACCTGGGGTGTGTAGTACTTTAATTGTAATGTCTCCAATCTTAAATTCTTCGTTATCGGTAGCATTGTAACAATTGAAAGTTGTTTTGGCATTTGGTCCAAAGACAATGGTTGCTGCTGTTTTTTTAGCCAAGTCTACATGGCCGGACACAAAATCGGCATGAATGTGGGTTTCAAAAATGAATTTTATTTTAGCATTGTCAGCAGTTGCTTTATCAACATACTGTTGTGTTTCTCTTAGTGGATCGATGATGGCAACCTCGCCATTGGACTCGATATAGTAGGCACCTTGCGCCAAACAACTGGTATAGATTTGTTCTATTTTCATGACATATTAAGTTACATTACTGTTACAAATGTAAGTTTTTTGAAATAGCTACGATATTCTTTTGATAAAAAGATTATTACCTTATATTTGCACCCTCAAAATGGCCTCGTAGCATAACTGAATAGTGCACTTGATTACGGCTCAAGAGGTTACAGGTTTGAATCCTGTCGAGGTCACAAAGGGAATTACAGAAATGTAGTTCCTTTTTTTATTTGATGTATACATTATTGTGTACATTACATTATTCATTTAGCTTATAAATTACATTAAATATAGGTTGTTCTAGCAGCTGATTTCCTACCTCTATTTCTTTATTGCTGTTAATTCTTTA
>MDSY01136724.1_pt1 | contig 17108 bp, 17 predicted proteins | sample 811131 | NCBI WGS metagenome assembly MDSY01 (sample SAMN05326643, study PRJNA326480) | marine metagenome | isolation source: seawater | place: Atlantic Ocean: South West | collected 2010
GAAAGGAACTCGTTAATCATTTCGGAAGTATTACAACCCCAAGAGAGGCGTTTAAATCTTTGACCATTCTGTCAAGCGAGATTTTCTCTCTTAAAAGTCTTGTTGTTTCATCATCCGAGACATCTTTTAAAGCAAGAGCTTGGATGACTGAATCTATGTTGCGTTGCACATCGAACAACAGCAGTCTGGTCGTAGCAGACGACAGCGATTCCTCGAGGACGTCTTCTTCTACAACAGAAAAGATATGGTGCTTGTGCTCCCAGTTTTCGCTGAGACTGTATTTTTGAATGAGGCTATTGGCTGCTTTGCTTTGGACCTCAGGGGACGAGTCCGTAAAAAAAGAACTTGATGTTAGAAGAGCTCCTTCATCTAAACTTTCGATGTATTTCGACAAAATAAATTTGGCCGAATCTTCTTCCATTGCCAGCTGATGGGTTTCCATTCTGTGGACTAGCAGCTCTGCAAAAGTTACTTTCGTGAAAGCGGGTTTTGAAATCGATGCCTCTTGACCTTCTGTTTTTTGAGTTGCTTCTCCCTCTATTTCTACCTCCACCATAGATTCACCATGCTCAAGAAGCAATCGAATGAGATTGTCTTCCAACGCATCTCTCTTTGTTCTGATTCTAGCAGGAATTCCAGGTGCTAGATCGTCTTCTACAAGGGTTTGAAAACTCTCGCCCGGAAATGGTTTAAGTGGTGCAGATGTTTGATTCGGAATTGAGCGGTCTTGAAAATGCTTGGAGCGCTTCGATTCTTGGACAAGACGTTTTTGAAGCTCTTTTGCAACCTCCGCCTGAAGCAACGCTTCCGGAAGCTTTAATCGAGCAGCAGTCGTTTGAATATAAACGGACCTTTGGATGGCATCTGGGACACACGCAATCGTGGTCACAATACTGTGAACGAGATCGGATTTTTTGAGGGGGTCATCACCCGCTTCCTCGCTAAGTATATCAGACTTAAAGGCAAGGAAATCAAGAGCGTCTTCGCGAACATACTTCTGAAGTTCCGTTGAACTTACCTTCTTGGAATAGCTGTCGGGATCATCACCATCAGGAAAGGTCACAACCTTGACGTTCATTCCTTCTGCAAGCAAAATGTCTATTCCCCTCAGAGCAGCAGTAATTCCTGCTCTATCTCCATCAAAAAGCACAGTGACATTTTTTGTAAAACGTCTGATTAGATGAATTTGGCCTACTGTGAGAGCCGTTCCACTTGAAGAAACCACATTTTCAACACCACTTTGACTCATGGCCATCACATCGGTATACCCCTCGACCAACAAGCACATATCCTCCTTGCTAATGTGAGGCTTGGCGGCATGGATTCCATACAGCGCGCGCGATTTATCGTAAAGCTCACTTTGAGGGCTGTTGAAATATTTCGCAATTTTCTTCTCTGTCTTGAGTGTCCTTCCGCCGAATCCTATCACCCTACCTGTAACGTCTTTAATGGGAAACATGACACGCCCATGAAAAAAGTCAAACAATTTTCCATCACTGCTTTTTTCTTTCCCTAAGCCTGTTGCTATTAAGCGTTCTTTTGTGTATCCGGCCTCAAGGGCAGCAGAAGTCATGACTTCCCAGCCCTCAGGACAAAATCCGATGTCGAACTTCTCGAGTGTTTCATCTCGGAAACCACGGTTCTTGAAATAGCTAAGACCTATCGCCTTCCCCTCGTCAGTGTTGCGTAGCTGGTCTGTAAGCCATTTTTGAGCCCAAACAACAAGTGCGCTCAAGCTGTCTTTTTCACTAGCTGCAGCGAGCTCCTCTGGACTTTGCTCTCTCTCCTCAATTTCAATGTTATAGCGTTTTGCCATAATCCTAAGCGCTTCCGGGTAACTTACCTTTTCTTGCTCCATTAAAAATGTCGCGACTGACCCGCCCTTTCCAGAGCTAAAACACTTGAAGATTCCCTTGCTTGGAACAACGTAAAAAGACGGTGTTTTCTCGTTCGTAAATGGACTCAGGCCTCTGTAACTGCTGCCTTGTTTTTTTAACTCCACGTAATCACCAATGACGTCTTCTATGACGGCGGTTTGATGGATTAATTCGACTGTCTCGTTAGGTATCACGTGAGCGAAGGTATGAAGCGCATTTGTTAATCCTTTCTAAAATTTAGCGTACTTTTAAATGAACGGTGAATTATTGCGGATCGAAGACGTAATTTGCAGCGATGAGAGGGATTAAAATATCATGGCTAATCGGCGCAATCGCAGTTGCTGTCTTGTTTGTCAGCTTTATACAAATTAATTGGTTAAAGACCTCATTGGACTTGCAAAAGAAAAATTTTGACCAAAGTGTTGAGCAGTTGTTAAATACAATATCTCATTGGATTTTGGTTGAGGCGGATTTTGCATCTCTTGAGAGTGATCACGAAAGCGAAGAACTGGGAGAACAGCTTATTGCAGATGGTCTACAAAGGCAATCCAGAGCCATCTTAGTTCGGATGGAAACCATCCCCATGGACTCGCTGATTTCACTGTCTTTAAGTGAACAAGGGATGGAAACAAATGCGGTTTTCGGAGCGTTCGATAGGTATGGGCAACCCGCCTACCTTGACGAGCGCAGTGAAGTCTACCGTGAAGAACTCGTCAATGAAGGATACTCGGTGGGTTTAGGCCCTCTTCAATTTCGCTTGTATTTTCCTGATTTAGGGCGCAGCTATCTTTTAAAATCTCAAATTAGAGCTTTTGTCTTGTCTGGGGTGATGCTACTTTTCATTGCTATAGGCTTGGCTTATGTGATGCGTTCAGTCATGAAATCTAAAGCCCTCGTTAGAATACGAAGTGAGTTAATGAACAACCTTACCCATGAATTAAAAACACCCATTTCGACAATCGGATTGGCAAGTGAAGCGTTGGGTGATTCCGATTTAAAACTCGATGGTGATCAACAAAGCTATTATATTTCTATGATCCGAGACGAAAACAAACGTCTTGGCGTACTTGTAGAACAAGTTCTTCAAGCAAGTCTGACTGACTCAAAGTCGCTGAAACTTTATCCCATTGAGCTAAATATTCACGATATTATAAAAAATGTTGTTCGAACTGTTGCCATGCAAGTACGAAAGCAAGGTGGCAAAGTGGAGCTTTCTCTAAAAGCGACTAACCCGATCATCCTTGCTGACAAAGTCCATGTCACCAATGTGATTTTCAATCTTTTAGACAATGCAATTAAGTACTCCCCAGATGGAGCTCAGATTGAATTCCTCTCAACCCAAACAGAAGAAGGTGTTGAGCTACGCGTGAAAGATAACGGAGTAGGAATCCCCAAAGAATATATTGGCAAGGTCTTTGAAAGGTTGTTTAGGGTTCCTACAGGAAACGTTCACGATGTGAAAGGATTTGGTCTAGGTCTAAGTTATGTTAAAACCGTAATTGAAAGACATGGTGGCCAGATTTCTGTCGAAAGCGAGGCCGAAAAAGGAAGCACCTTTATTGTAAAATTAAAATTTGATTCTAACATAACATGAGCACATCACCTATTCGAGTTCTTCTTTGTGAGGACGACCCCAATTTAGGTAAATTACTTTCCGACTACCTCAAAGCGAAAGGATATGAAACTACATGGGCGCAAGATGGCGCTGAAGGAGTGAAGCAATTTCACAGAGGTACATTTGATTTCATCATACTTGATGTCATGATGCCTCGGAAAGATGGATTCGAGGTGGCCACTGAAATTCGGCACGAAAGCAAGCACATCCCCATCTTGTTTCTGTCGGCAAGGGGTCAGAAAGAAGACACACTTGAAGGTTTTAAAGTCGGAGCAGATGACTACATGACGAAGCCTTTTTCCATGGAGGAGCTTCTTGTGAGAATACAGGCTATTCTAAGAAGGACAGCGGCACTGCCTCAGGAAGGAGAGGAAGTCACAAAATACAAGGTTGGTAAATTTGATTTCGACTACAACATCCAGCAGTTGCATCTGAATGGTGAAACATACAGGCTTACAACAAAAGAGAATGAATTGCTGTTTTTACTTGTGAGAAAACGCAATGGACTTTTAGAGAGAAACCATGCGCTGGCAGCTATTTGGGGTGACGCAAATTACTTTAATGGAAGAAGCATGGATGTTTATATTGCAAAGCTTCGGAAACACCTCAGAGATGATGAGAGAATTGAAATCCTAAATGTGCATGGGAAAGGCTTTAAACTCATAGCTCCTGAGGGTTAATTCGAGCTGAATTGTCCTTACATTTGCGACCCCCTAAACGAGGTCTATTGTGTCAAATATGATTAAAATACTTGCCGGTACTGAATCTTTAGATTTTGCTCAACGCGTAGCTAAAGCATACGGTTCTGAACTTATTGAGTCTAAGACCACAAGGTTTTCTGATGGCGAATTCTCGGTAAGTATTGAGGAAACTGTTAGAGGAAAAGAGGTTGTTATCGTTCAATCTACATTCCCTCCTTCAGACAATCTTTTCGAGCTTCTTCTTTTAATCGACGCCGCGAAACGAGCAAGTGCCAAGCGAATTATCGCTGTGATGCCTTACTTCGGAATGGCGCGTCAAGATAGAAAAGACAAGCCTAGAGTTGCAATTGGAGCCAAGCTCGTCGCGAACATGCTTATGGCAGCCGGTGTTGACCGGGGGATCACCATGGATTTACACGCAGATCAAATCCAAGGCTTCTTTGAAGTTCCCGTGGATCATTTGTTCGGATCAACCATTTTTCTAAAGCACATTAACGACCACTTAGACACATCAAATATTTGCATCGCAACACCCGACACAGGTGGGACAAAACGCGCCAACTCATATGCAAAGAAATTGGGAGTAGACATGGCAATTTGTTACAAACAAAGAAAAGTAGCAAATGAGGTGGCGGAAATGACTGTCATCGGAGAGGTGAAAGGAAAGGACGTAATTATCGTTGACGACATGTGTGACACTGCTGGCACGCTTACCAAGGCTGCTGGATTGATGATGGATCATGGCGCACTATCTGTAAGAGCCATTTGTACTCACGCCGTGCTTAGCGGTCCCGCTTACGAGCGAATTCAAAACAGCGTGCTCACAGAGCTCATCGTCACAGACACCATTCCTCTTAAGAAGGGTGCTCAAACAGAAAAAATTAAGGTCCTGCCCGTGCACGATCTATTTGCTCAGGTACTCACATGCCTCATGAGCAATACAAGTATTAGTTCACATTTTATTAATAAATAGACAAGTATGAAAATTGCATCATTGAGCGGTTCTTCTAGAAAGAACGTAGGAAAGAAAGATGCTTCTGCATTGCGCACTGCGTACCAAGTACCAGGAGTTCTTTATGGAGGTAAAACCCAATCACACTTTGCTGTGGATGAGGTTAAGCTAAACAAAATCGTTATTAACCCAGACGTATTTGTAATCGAACTTGAGGTTGATGGCACAACGAAAAAGTGCATCATTCAAGAAGTACAATTTCACCCAGTGACAGATCGCATCGTCCACATCGACCTTCTTGAGGTGCTCGATGGAAAAGAGATCAAGATCAATCTTCCTCTCAATTCTGAAGGTAAAGCTCAAGGTGTAATTAACGGAGGCCGAATGGAAACTCTTTTCCGTCGTGTTCCTGTTCAAGGTCTTTTAGCAAACCTTCCTGACGCTCTTTCGGCTGATGTGAGCCCGCTGAAGATCGGAGACAACCTGCGTGTCGGAGATTTGAATATCGAAGGATGCAAAATTCTTTTAAACGATTCAGTTCTTCTTTTTGCTTGTAAGCAAACTCGTACTGCGATGTCTGAAGAAGAGCTGGAAGGTGAAGAAGGAGAAGGAGAAGGAGAAGGAGAAGGAGAAGAAGGTGCTGCTCAGGACGCAGACAAAGCTGAAGGCGGAAAAGCATAATTCAGATGAAGTACCTCATTGTCGGTCTAGGTAATCCCGGAACGGAATATGAGGAAACTCGACACAACATCGGGTTTAGAGTGGTGGACACCATCGCTGAGGCACACGGAGGAAAATTTTCTACCGAACGTCACGGCTTGGTGTCCACCGTTCATTTTAAAGGCAGAACGCTCATTCTACTTAAGCCATCAACTTTTATGAATTTAAGTGGGAAGGCCGTCCGTTATTGGATGGATTGTGAGAAAGTACCCAAGGAAAGAATCCTAGTAATAGCTGATGATTTGAACCTTCCTTTTGAAAAAATTAGACTGCGGGGAAAAGGCAGCGACGGAGGTCACAATGGACTAAAGGACATTCAATTAATTTTAGGCTCAACGGTTTACCCAAGATTAAGAGTAGGCATAGGTGCCGAGTTCAATACAGGTCGCCAAATAAACCATGTTCTTGGAGAGTGGACAAAAGAAGAAGCTTTAGTGATACAGGAAGTTAGCATTCGTTCTCAAAAAGCGGCAGAGAGTTTTTGTGCTTTGGGGCTTGATCGTTCCATGAATGTTGTAAATACTGACCAGTAAGCAACTATTCGATTTCGTAAAGGTGGTTGTTTCCAATGTATGAAATAACTGTGTCTGGCAGCAAGTATTGCACGTCTTGCTTGTCTAAAATGGCTTCTCTGATGTAGGTTGAGGAAATTGCAATCATTGGAGCTTCAGTGAACAGGACTGCTTTCGTGGAGTCTAACCCCAAGTATGTGTCTTTCATTGTCGTTTCTTCTGTTGGTAAACCTCCCATCCTAGACAATTTTCTTGGATAGACAAGCAGTCTGTGGTTTTCTTCTATTGACTTGAAATTTTTCCATTTGTGCAGATTTTCATAATTGTCTTCCCCTAAAATCACTGAAAATGATACTTCTGGAAACTTTTTTCTCAAATGTGCTAACGTATCGGCCGTATAGCTGGGTCTTTCTAGCTTAAACTCGATGTCAGATGAAAAAATAAATGGATTGTCTGCAATCGCAAGTTGAACCATCTGAAGTCGATGCTCTTCCGGAATCATCTTGTCTTTCAGCTTAAAAGGGCTCGTTGGGGTGACAACGATCCAAACTTGATCTAGTCCAGCTCGACTGACCATGTGGTTGGCGATAACAAGGTGACCTGAGTGAACCGGGTTGAAGGATCCAAAGTAAAGACCAACCTTGCCCTTGTTTGTTCTTCCAGTCATGGCTTTAGAAATTCAAGTGTGGTGTTTCTTATTTTTGATATCGCTTCCTGCAAATCATCATTGACAAGTTGAATGTCAAAAAATTCTGACAGCTCCATTTCTTTGCTTGCCTTGGCTAATCTCTTTACAATATTTGCTTCGGATTCGGTGCCTCTACCTCTGAGTCTTTGTTCCAGTATTGCCATAGTTGGGGGCATGACAAACACAGACATTGCGGATTTCCCTAACACTTTTTTTAAAGCGAGTCCACCCACAACATCCACGTCAAAAACTGGCGTTGTTCCCTCAGACCACATTCTTTCGACTTCTGATTTGAGTGTTCCATAAAAAATTCCATTGTAGACCTCTTCCCATTCAACAAATTCTTCCTTGTGAATTTTAAGATGAAACTCTTTTTGGGTTAGATAGTAGTAATCCTTGCCTTCTTTCTCATCACCACGTGGGGGTCTGGTTGTTGCGCTCACGCTGAACCCCAAGGAAGATTTAGGATAAGACATGAGCCCTTTCACCATCGTGGTTTTTCCCGCTCCTGATGGTGCAGAAAATATGATTGCTTTTCCATTTCCTTGAGGCGCTAATCCTGTAGGCATCTTACAGTACGTTTAAAACTTGCTCTTTAATTTTCTCCAGCTCGTCTTTCATCCTCACAACCAGCCTTTGGATATCTGCATCGTTTGCTTTAGAACCCAAGGTGTTGATTTCTCTTCCTATTTCCTGAGCGATAAATCCAAACTTTTTTCCCTGCCCAATGCCATTCTTCAAGACGTCCTCAAAGTGTTCACAGTGCGCTGCAAGTCTTGATCGTTCTTCTGCAACATCTGTTTTCTCAATATAGAAAAGGACTTCTTGCTCAAATCTATTCTCATCAATCTTAGCCCGATCAATGACCTCCTCAAGATTGTTTTTAATTCGGGTTCGGATTCGATTTAATCGTGCTTCTAAAAGTGGATCGAGGTTCTTAGATTCTTCACTGATAATCGAGATTCCAGCTTTAAAATCTTTTTCGATTGACCCGCCTTCGACTTCTCTAAAGTTATCGAATGCATCGAGTGCCTCTTCTACTATCGCCTGTACTTTAGACCAAACATCTTCATCCAATTCTTCCTTCGGGTGCTGAAGAGCATCTGGCATTTTAATTGCTATAGCCAAGAGGTTGTCTGCTTGTTGGCCTGAGGCCAAGGCAATGTTTTCGAGCTGAGATATATAAGATTGTACAAGGTCTATATTGATTTCGTGCTTGGACTCAGACGCATCGGTTTCGTAGCTGAGAAAAAAATCGCATTTTCCCCTCACGACTCTCGAGCGCAACAGCTTTCTTAATTGCATTTCCTTTTCCCTGAAAATTGCAGGAATTCTAGCATTTAAGTCAAATTGCTTGCTGTTGAGAGAACGTATTTCTACGGAATACTTGCGGTTTGAAACTACCGCCTCAGCCTTACCGTAACCTGTCATAGATCGAATCATAGCACAAAGATAAGCCGTACCTTTGTCCTCTATGCCGAGCATAAAAGAAATTCAAGCACCCGTAGGAAAAGAAATGCAAGTTTTTTCCGGCCATTTTAGGGAAGTCCTTAGATCTGACGTTCCATTGCTGGATACAATCATGCGCTACATCGTGAAACGCAAAGGCAAACAAATGAGGCCCCTGTTTGTTTTTTTAACTGCAAAACTTCATGGAGAGGTTGTTGAGAAGACCTACACTGCTGCTTCACTAATCGAACTTCTTCACACAGCAACCTTAGTTCACGATGATGTTGTTGATGAAAGTGATCGAAGAAGGGGGTTCTTTTCGATACAAGCATTGTGGAAAAAAAAGGTCGCGGTCCTGGTTGGTGATTATTTGCTTTCTCGAGGGCTTCTTGCTGCAGTAGATGCTGAGGCTTTTGATCTGTTAAGGATTACTTCTAGAGCAGTTAAAGAAATGAGTGAGGGAGAACTTCTTCAAATTGAAAAAGCCAGAAGATTGGATATTACTGAGGACGTTTATTTTGAAATTATTCGTCGTAAAACCGCATCTTTAATTGCAGCTTGTTGCGCCTGCGGAGCCGCTTCTACAGTGGGCGATTCCACCAAGGTGGATCTGATGTGGAAATTTGGAGAGAAAACTGGTTTGGCCTTTCAAATCAAAGATGATTTGCTTGATTTAGGCGACGGGAAAAAGACGGGGAAGCCAACAGGCCAAGACATTCGAGAGAAAAAACTTACACTTCCCCTGATTCACACACTCCAGGAGACCGATGCAAGCACAAGAAGACGTCTGCTGCAACTTGTTCGAAGAGCTCCAAAAGATCCCGATGCCGTGAGAAAGGTAATGGATGCTATTTTGAGCGGCCCAGGCATTCAGTACGCCAGAGAAAAAATGATAAAGCTTCGAAATGAAGCGGTGGACATCTTAAACGACTTCGAGGATGGCGAAGCCAAACAAGCCCTTGTTGACATGTTGGATTTCACCATCCAAAGAAACAAATGAACCAACTGCTCACTTTCACTACAGTTGCCATTTTCATCTGTGGGATGATGTCTTGTGAAGAAGGGGTTGAGAGAAAACATCGTCGTGTTGAAGTGATTTCAAATTGGCCTGATGGGAGCGTGAAGGAGGAGAGGCTTTATTCTGAGAAGGGGATTGTAGAAATCACAACATACTTTGATCACTTTAAAGTCAATACAAAAGGCAAAGTGAAGGTTTTGGGTGACGAAGAGCTTAGAATTGGGGCCTGGGAATCTTTTTATAAAAACGGAAATCGTTGGTCAAAAAGCGAGTACTCAAAGGGAGTAAGTAACGGAGTTTATCAAACTTGGCATCCGAACGGAAAACCAAACATTACGGGCCACTATAGCAATGGCGTTGAAACCGGAAAATGGCAGTTTTTTGACACAACAGGCACAATTGTAAAAGAGTATGATGTGACGCCTGGTTGATCTGTTTTTGATTTGGTTTTCCACATTTTAGCGTTGAGTGTTTGCTAGAAAAAAATCCCAGTGAAACGCTTATTTTTTAACTTGCAGTACGTTAAGATTTCACCTCATGAAAACCTTTTTTACCCGTTTTTTATTTTTTACTCTTGGGTGTTTGCCTCTGCTGCCCGCTCTGGCCGAAAATGTTGATTCTGCTGATGAGTATATTTCAACCTGGAAGAGTGAAGCCGTGAGGCAGATGCATCTTTACAAAATACCCGCAAGCATAACCCTTGCTCAAGGAATTTTAGAAAGCGGGAATGGAGTCAGTGAGCTTGCAAACAAATCCAACAACCATTTTGGAATTAAGTGTCACGCCGATTGGAAAGGTGGAAGAACGTACCATGATGATGATGAAAAAGGAGAATGTTTTAGAGTCTATGATCATCCGCGAGACAGCTATGAAGATCACAGCAAGTTTTTATTGCGCACAAGATATGCTGAGCTCTTTGAGTTAAATTTAGAAGATTATAAAGGATGGGCAAAAGGGTTGAAAAAATGTGGGTATGCTACCAATCCAAAGTATGCGAACTTGTTAATCACTCTGATCGAACGTCACGACTTAAGTCGTCTCGACTCTGAGCGTGCTGAGGAGGAGGTCACGGTTGCTGATGCAGATAAGACTGAAGACGTTCAGCAAAGAGAAGAAGTCGCACAAACCAACCCCTCTACTTATATTGGAACGCAAAGCCAAACAAGGGATGTGAGAACTACCGACCACGGCGTTCAATTTATAATTGCACGCAAAGGGGATTCTCCAAAAAGTCTAAGTCATGATTTAGAAATGATGACTTGGCAGTTTCGCCGATACAACGAGGTTTCTAAGGAATATGTTTTTGCTGAAGGAGAAAAAGTGTATTTACAACCTAAGAAAAATTTCGCTTCCTATTCTTGGCATGTTGTACGCGCGAACCAAACGCTTTGGGACATATCTCAAATTTACGGAATGAAGACCTCTGCATTAAGGAGGAAAAACAATTTAGAGAAAGGCGAAGCTTTAGTAAAAGGGATGAGGCTAAGTCTTAAATGGCCTCTCACAAATGAAGGAAAGCTTCCATGGTATGCACAAGTAATGGGTGCTGGTAAAACCAATTTGGAATAAGTAACTTAGCGTAGTATCTAATTAAGAGAAAAAATGCCTTTTTACCAGAAATTAGGGGAAATTCCTCACAAGAGACACATTCAGTTTCGCAGAGAAGACGGAGAGCTTTACAGTGAGCAAGTATTCGGAACGGCAGGTTTTACAGGTGTCACATCTAATTTATACCACTACAACAGCCCTACCATGGTGAAAGATATTCTGGGGAGTGTTGATGTGAGTCCTAAAATTGCGGTAGAATGCAATTTAAAATCTAGAAAATTAGAAGGGTTCAATGTTAAGCCTGGGAAAGATTATCTCGAATCAAGGGTCCCGATTATGTTTAATGTTGATCTCACGATTGAACTTGCCGCGCCTCCTAAAGTTGAAGAGGAGGTGTTCTATAAAAATTCGGACCAAAACGAAACTGTCTTCGTTCACAACGGCACTGGTGTTCTTGAAACCATGTTTGGAAACATGGAATTTGGTGAGGGGGATTACTTGGTGATTCCGAAAGGAATCATCTATCGATTTAAGTTTGATTCTGAAGACAATCGACTGCTAATCGTTGCTTCTAGATCACCTGTTTTTACCCCTAAGCGCTATAGAAACAACTTCGGACAACTCTTGGAACACAGCCCTTTTTGTGAAAGAGATTTTAGAACACCAAGCAAACTTGTTGTCAACAACGACATGGGGGACTACCTCGTGAAAATCCGCAAAAACGGAATGCTTCACGATTACATCTATGCAAGCCATCCATTTGATGTGGTCGGTTGGGATGGATATCTATTCCCGTATGCGTTTAACATCAAAGATTTTGAACCGATTACAGGGCGAATTCATCAACCACCGCCAGTACATCAAACCTTTGAATCTACTGGATTTGTGATCTGTAGCTTCGTACCCCGTCTGTTTGATTATCACCCTGAATCAATCCCCGCTCCATATTTTCACAGCAACATAGATTCTGATGAGTTGCTCTACTATGTTGATGGTGATTTCATGAGTCGTGTGGGTGTAAAACCGGGTCAACTTACACTTCATCCGGCTGGCATTGTGCACGGACCGCACCCTGGAACAATTGAAGCCAGTATCGGGGAAAAAGATTCCCAAGAGACCGCTGTGATGGTTGACACTTTTAAGCCGCTTCACCTTACGCAACAAGCTTTAGATATCGAATATCCTGAGTATTATAAAGCTTGGGTTAAATAACAACATCATGCTACAGAACAAGATTCCAACCTTAGATAAAATTATTCCTGAAGCTGAAGATTTTTTACCCCTTTTGGGAACTGATCATGTGGAGATTGTTGTCGGAAATGCCAAGCAAAGCGCTTTTTACTACATGACAGCATGGGGATTTCAACCCCTAGCTTACAAAGGGCTTGAGACTGGAAGCAAAGACTCCGTTTCATATGTTCTTAAGCAAGGGAAAATTATTCTTGTCCTAACAACCCCGTTAAAATCAGGAGGAGATCTCAACAACCACCTCAATGACCATGGCGATGGCGTCAAGTGCATTTCGCTTTGGGTTGAAGATGCGCGTAAAAGCCATCAAGAGACTACGAAAAGAGGTGCGAAGAGTGCATTTGAACCGAAAACCCTATCGGACGAACATGGAGAGGTTGTTTTAAGTGCGATTCAAACGTATGGAGAAACATTGCACGTTTTTGTAGAGCGACATCATTACGAAGGTGTCTTTATGCCTGGATTCCGCGCATGGAACCCTGAATATACCCCTGGCGAAACGGGTCTCCTTTTCATCGATCACATGGTGGGAAATGTAGATTGGGGACAAATGAATCAGTGGGTTGATTTTTATAATAAAATCATGGGCTTTGCTCAAATTATTTCTTTCGACGACAAGGATATTTCCACAGAATACACCGCCTTAATGTCCAAAGTCATGAGCAATGGAAATGGTCGGATTAAATTCCCGATTAACGAGCCAGCGAAGGGGCGAAAAAAATCTCAAATTGAAGAATATATTGACTACTATGAAGGATCCGGTTGCCAACACATTGCTGTTGCGACTGATAATATCATAAAAACCGTCACTTCTTTAAAAGCCCGAGGGGTTGACTTCCTTTACGTTCCCGAGACTTACTATGACACCGTTCTAGAGAGAGTAGGTAAAATCGATGAAGACCTTGAATCTTTAAAGAAACTGGGGATTTTAATCGATCGAGATGAAGAAGGTTACCTGCTTCAAATCTTTACAAAACCTGTTTTAGATCGTCCCACAATGTTTTTTGAAGTCATCCAAAGGTGTGGAGCAACGTCATTTGGAAAGGGGAATTTCCAAGCGCTTTTTGAAGCCATCGAAAAGGAACAAGAGAGTAGAGGAACTCTGTAATTTTGGAACCCATCCTTCACGTTAACAATCTGACCGTTGCCTTTGACAAGGTGGTTGTAAAAGATGTGAGCTTTCAAGTCTACCCAGGACAAACCACGGCGATTGTTGGTGAATCTGGATCTGGAAAAACCGTGACATCTACAGCTGTTATGGGGCTATTGCCTGAGTCAGGCAGGGTCGTTTCTGGAGAAATCCGTGGAGTCAATCGTTCAGACTATTTGAAAAATGGTGTGCCAGTGGGTACGGAAATCAGTATGGTTTTCCAAGACCCCATGTCTTCCTTGAATCCCTCGATGCGTGTAGGACATCAAGTGGGCGAATCTCTCAGGGTGCATTTGGGACTAAGTGCAGAAACTGCGTCTCAAAAAGTCATCAATCTTTTTCAAGAAGTTGAATTGCCATCTCCCAAAGACACATTAAATAAATATCCTCACGAGCTAAGTGGAGGCCAAAAACAAAGGGTTATGATTGCGATGGCCTTGGCATGCGAACCTTCCATTTTAGTAGCTGATGAGCCTACAACAGCGCTTGATGTTACTGTACAGTCTACCATCTTAAAACTTTTACAAAGACTTCAGAAAGAACGCAACTTGGGGGTGCTGTTTATCTCACATGACCTAGAGGTTGTTAGGTCCATTGCACATCACGTCGTTGTGATGAGGTTTGGAGAAGTTGTAGAGCAGGGGTTGTGTTCAGATGTTCTTGACAATCCTTCCCACCCTTATACCGCAGAGCTTATTAACTCAAGACCAAAGAGACTTTTTGAGGGCGGACCGGACCAACTTCAATCACTCATCGAGGTTAACAATCTCAGCTTAGAATACACCAAGTCACGGAATTTTTGGGGAGGTTCCACAAATCGTTTTAAAGCTGTTGATCGTATCTCATGTTCCATAAAGAAAGGTGAAAGAGTGGGTGTTGTGGGTGAAAGCGGTTGTGGGAAGTCCACGTTGGGAAGGCTTATGCTCGGGTTAGAAATCCCAAGCAGCGGCGAGGTGCTTTGGCGCAATAAGATTCTTGATGTTGGAAATCAAAATTCTATGAGACAGTTTAGGATGGAAGCCCAGCCTGTTTTTCAGGATCCTTTTAGTGCCTTAAATCCCAGAATGAAAATAGGTGAAGCCATTTGTGAAGCGATCAGGCAAACTGTGGAAGGGAAAAGCATGTCGCATTCCCAACAGGTTCTCGAAGCAAAATCGCTCATGACAGAAGTGGGTTTAGAACCAGAAGACGTAGAAAAATATCCAAGTTCTTTCAGTGGCGGAATGAGACAACGAATCGTTTTGGCCAGGGCGCTTGCTGTGAAACCCGTTTTCTTGATTTTAGATGAAAGCGTCGCAGCCTTGGATTTACGCATACAATCTCAAATCTTAAAATTGCTCGCTGAAATCCAAAAAAATCGATCCTTAGCATACCTTTTTATCTCGCACGATTTGGATGTTATTCGAGCGGTTTGTGATCGCATTCTAGTTATGAAAGATGGAACAATTATTGAAGAAGGCTCAACAGAAAAAATCTTTAACACACCGGTGAATTCTTACACGAAACACCTTCTTGAAAGCCGGCCAGGAAAGCTTAATTTTACACCATGAACGACAGCAACCAAGAGTCATTAATTGTGACAAGAATTGATGAGGGCATCCTCACTCTCACGATTAACCGTCCCAAGCAACTTAATGCCCTAAACAGTGCGGTAATTTTCGAGCTTTCAAAAGAAATTAACGCTGCAGAAAAGAACAGCGATGTCCAAGTCATTGTTCTGACTGGATCCGGAGAGAAAGCGTTCGTGGCTGGTGCTGACATCGTTGAGTTCGCTGAATTTTCTCCCGAGGAAGGAAAGAAGTTGGCTTCATTGGGCCAAACAATGTTGTTCAATAAAATTGAAACTGCAACGAAACCTGTTATCGCTGCAGTGAATGGTTTTGCGCTTGGTGGAGGTTTAGAGTTAGCCATGGCTGCGCACATTCGAATCGCTTCTTTAAACGCAAAACTAGGATTGCCAGAAGTGAGTCTGGGGGTGATCCCAGGATACGGAGGGACTCAAAGACTTGCTCAGTTGGTTGGAAAAGGAAAAGCCATGGAAATGATTCTTTCTGCTGGAATGATTGGTGCAGAAGAGGGCGCTGAGTGTGGGCTAATCAACAAAGTTGTCGATCAAGAAATTCTTATGGATACTGTGATGGATCTTGCAAAAAAAATAAAAAGGAATGCTCCTACCGCATTGTCCGCTGCGATTAAGTCCGTGCTTGCAGGATATACTGATGGAGTGAATGGATTTGAGATTGAGGTGGGTGAATTCGGCAAGTGCTTTGGAACGGATGATTTCCGAGAGGGGACTCGTGCATTTATTGAAAAGAGACACGCTAAATTTCCAGGGAAATGAACGTGAAAGTCGTCAACTTAAGCTCGCATGCGTTGCCTCAATACAGTACGAAACAAAGCGCTGGGCTTGACCTACGTGCTGAATTACAAAATTCAGTCACTCTGAGTCCCGGTCAGCGAACTCTGATTCCCACAGGATTGAAAATCGCTTTGCCCAAGGGCTATGAGGCACAAGTGAGGCCTCGTTCAGGCCTAGCTTACAAGCATGGAATTACCGTTTTAAACTCTCCCGGTACTATTGATGCTGATTACAGAGGCGATGTGGGGGTTGTTCTGATCAACCACAGCTCGGAAGCATTTACAATTGAGAATGGTGAGCGTATTGCACAACTTATCGTCGCTAAATTCGTTCAAATTGACTGGGATGAAGTCCCTGATTTATCAATAACAGAAAGAGGTGAAGGTGGTTTTGGAAGTACGGGTGTTAAATAACAGTTACAAACAATACAATTAACGAGTCATGAATATTATTATCCCTATGGCAGGTCGTGGAAGCCGTTTACGCCCTCACACACTGACGACCCCAAAACCACTGTTGCCAGTTGCTGGTTTACCCATCGTTGAGCGTCTCGTTGAAGACATCGTCCGTTTGTTGCCAGAACCGGTTAAAAAAATTGCTTTCGTGACTGGCCGTTTTGGAGATGAAACAGAAAAAGATTTACTTGATGTGGCCAAGCGCTTGGGAGCTGAGGGAAGCATTTGTTATCAAGATGAGCCCCTTGGAACAGCTCACGCAATACTGTGCGCTAAGGAGTCCCTTGAGGGGCCTATCGTAGTTGCTTTTGCTGACACCTTGTTTCGTGCAGACTTCACCTTTGATCCAAACAGCGACGGGGTCCTTTTTGTTCAAAAAATAGATGATCCATCTGCTTTTGGGGTGGTCATAACAGATGAGAAGGGCGTCATTGTTGACTATGTTGAAAAGCCCAAAGAGTTTGTGGGTGACCTAGCGATGATCGGGATATATTCCTTCAAAGACGGGTCGAGACTGAGACAAGAGCTGCAGTACTTAATCGACAACAAGATCTTATTGGCAGGTGAGTACCAACTTCCCGATGCACTAAAAAACATGACCAATGCTGGAATGAATTTCACTACGGGTGAAGTTTCTGAGTGGATGGACTGTGGCAACAAGCCCGTAACGGTTGAAACCAACCGACGCGTTCTTTCAATACTTGAAGAAGAAGGAAGGCTTCACAACAAGAATGGAATTGATTCTTCCGTCGAGATTCTTGACAGCGTCATTATCCCACCTTGTTATATCGGCCCGGGAGTTGTTTTAGAAAGGTC
>MDSY01012118.1_pt1 | contig 17104 bp, 16 predicted proteins | sample 811131 | NCBI WGS metagenome assembly MDSY01 (sample SAMN05326643, study PRJNA326480) | marine metagenome | isolation source: seawater | place: Atlantic Ocean: South West | collected 2010
AGCCCTCTTTTTCTAACCTAAACTACTAAATATGAAAACAACTCGTCATAAACGACTCGTTACCTTTCTAACGAAATAGAAATAGAATCATTACACTCGTTAACTGTTTTTTAACATATGTTGGCATGGTTCATGAACAAGATATATTCAAAAGGTCAAAAGATTATACATAGTTTTATGCCAAGGATGGCTGAATGAAATGCTTTTCTTTTTATCAAAAACTCAAAACAATGAAACACATTAAATTTTTAACGATTGCTTTCTTCTTCATCGCAACAACAGCGTTTGCACAAAATAAACCAAGCTTTCCTACGTGGTCTGCGGATGTATCACATTCTAATTTAGGATTTAAAGTTAAACACAAAGCCATTTCATATACAGTTGGAGATTTTAGAGACTTTGACTTGACCGTTCAAACGACATCTGGCGAAAGTTTTGAAAATGCAACCTTTAAAATGGTTATTCAAACGGGATCTATTAACACGGCAAATGAATCACGAGACAAACACCTTTGTGGACCAGATTTTTTTGATGCAACGCCTTATCCGCAGATTGTTTATACGAGTAAAAAGATAAGCTTAAAAGAGGACAATACCTTTGAGGTTTTGGGAGACTTAACTATGCATGGAGTTACAAAAGAGCTCACCCTTATTATGGTGCACAACGGAACGGTTAAGACAAGAAAAGGGAACGAATTGGCGGGCTTATATTTTTCTACTACCTTTAAAAGGTCAGACTTTAATATTGGTGCGGATATGCCCACCACCGTTGTTGCAGACGAAATTGAATTAAATGCAGAAATTGAAATTGTAAAACAATAAATTATGAAAACGCTACTGATAACAACCGGCATTTTCCTCCTAACAGGAATAGCTAATGCGCAAGATACTACCAATGTTGACACCTATAAAATCGCTTTCTTTAGTAAAGATGCGTCAGGTGTTTTTAAAGACATGAAAGGTGAAATTGTAACCAGTGGAGACAATGTGCCTACCGCTTTTGATTTAAGCATTCAAACCGCTTCCATCAATACTGGCAATGGAGTCCAAAATAAGCATGCGAAAAGCTCAGAATGGTTTCACTCTGAAAAGTATCCGAACATTACTTTTACTTCTGAAGAAATCGTCACCAATGATGAGGGTGTTTTCGCTAAAGGAGAGCTCTTTTTACACGGAGTAAGCAAAAAAGTTACGCTGCCGTTGACAATTACAACAAATGAAACAAACCATGTCTACAAGACCAAATTCACTGTTGATAGAGTAGATTATCAATTGGGTCCTAAAAGCAAAGTTTCTCCCTCTATAAAAATTATTGCAGCTGTAACTATCAAGAAATAAGTATGTTGAAAAAAGGAATTATTCATGCGCTAGTCGCTGGTATCTTTGCTTCCTGTGTGACCATAGTTTTCGGAATGGCCTATGAAAAAGCTACGGCAATTGAAGGAGCACAGCTTGAATCGTTGCGTGATGCCATACCAATGTTACATTTGTTTATTGCACCAATTGCTGGGTGCTTACTTGCTTCTTTGGGGCATGCCTTATTGCAAAAGCTTGGTCAGAAATGGGGCTCCTTCTTGTTTTATTTTCTCTTTGCCGCGGTCTCCATAATTACCTCTTTTGGAATATTTTCAGTGTACAATCTTCATGAAGAAATTCAGTACACCGTTTATGGGTATGCGATGCCCATGCATTATTTCCCTTTTCTCAGTTGGGTAGCGTTCAAACCTCTATTTTTTTCTGAAGTAAAATAAAGGCCCTGATTCACAACGTTTTCCGTTATTTTACGTTATATACGTAGTATATAATTGTGAAACTGATAATCTCCATAGCGTTTGTGCTTTTCATTGGCACTACTTTTTCTCAGCTCGTAACAGGGACTGGGGTATCTCCTCTTGGTCTAGTTCAGAATGTGCTGCTTGGCCCTGGAGTGACTGTTTCAAACATTATGTATAATGGAAATCCCGCTGCAATAGGCTCATTTCAAGCCACTGGGACCAACCTAGGGATTGACGAAGGTATTGTAATGACAACTGGGACTGTCATTGCAAACGAGAATGGACCTCAAGGACCCAATAATCAAGCTGGATCTGGTGTAGACAATGCCTACGGAGGATCAGCACTCTTGTCTAATATACTTGGTGGAGAACCAACTTTTAATGCTGCAATATTAGAATTTGATTTTATACCTTATTCGGATACCGTTGCTTTCAATTACGTTTTTGGATCAGAAGAATATCCTGAATATGCGCCACCTGAGAGCTCAACATACAACGACGTTTTCGGGTTTTTTATTTCTGGCCCTGGGATTATTGGGTATGAAAACATAGCCCAATTGCCCAATGGAAACGGAGTTGTATCAATCAACAACGTGAACGCCGTTACAAATACGGCATATTATATTTCGAACGGGAACGGAGGCAATGCCCCTTTCAATAGTTCTGATCAGTATATTCAATATGACGGGTTCACCAAAGTACTCAAAGCCGTATCAGAAGTTCAGTGTGGAGAAACCTACCACCTTGTTTTAGCCATTGCCGATGTAGGGGATGGGTCCTGGGATTCAGGGATATTTCTAGAAGCAAATAGCCTTTCCTCGCCGACGCCTGTGGAAATAACTTATACCCTTTCTGATGAGCTTTTCAGCAATCCCAATTGGATTGCAGAAGGCTGTGTAACTGCAACTGTAACACTAGAAAGACAAACAAATATCGACGAACCTTTAACTGTTCCTCTGGTCGTATCTGGTTCGGCAACGAATGGGGTGGATTACAATGGTATACCAAACTCAATAACCTTCAACCCTGGACAATCGCAGGTGTCTTTTACCATCGATGTTGTTTTAGATGGAATTGCCGAAGGATTAGAAAATATAATTTTAGACTTCCCTCTAGAAGATCCATGTGGTAATATTACACCTGTTTCAATAGAACTGTTTTTACAGGATATAGAAGAGGTCCAAGTAGTGATTATAAATCCAGAAATTGCCTGCCCCGGTGAAGATATTCAGCTGACCACAAATGTTTCAGGAGGGCTTCAGCCCTATACCTATTTATGGAGCACGGGATCAACGCAAAGTTCCATTAGTATCTCTCCAACGGAGACAGGAACTTATTTTGTTGAGGTTGTGGACGATTGTTTGAACGAGTTAGCTTATGATACTGTTCTTGTTACCGTTCCAGAATATGAACCTATATCGATTACTGTTCCCGAGGATATCATAGAAATATGTCCAAATGTGGGCCAATACCTGCTTGTCGAGGCTACAGGGGGTACAGGGAATTATATTTATAATTGGCAGAATCAATCTGGCCAAGTCATTTCATCCTTGGATTCAGTTTTAATCTCTCCTATGAGCACGACTTTTTTTGTTGTTTCCGTAAGTGATGAATGTGGAAGTTTTGCAACAGACACAATACAGTATGAAGTTACAAGTCCGCCATTGATTGTGACGACAAGTAACCCTGTTGCTATTTGCCCAGGGGATTCTACGCTGCTTCAGGTTTCAGCGACTGGAGGTTTTGGTGCATATGCTTATTACTGGCCACATAGCCAAGAAACTTCGACAGAAGTCTGGGTACAGCCTTTATCCACTTCGAATTATCAAGTTCAGGTTTCAGACGATTGTCAAACTTTTTCTGTAACCTCAAGCATTCAAGTTACTGTGGTAAAACCCGATGCGAATTTTACTGTAATTAGTGATCCAGTTATTGAAAACCTTCCTGTCTCATTTCAAAATTTAACCTCAAATGGATTTTCCTACGAATGGTTCTTTGGTGACGGTGGTTATTCTTCAGATATTCATCCAAATCATGTCTACGATACGCCTGGTATTTACCCGGTAACATTAGTTGCGGAGGACGGCAAGGGCTGCCTTGACAGCATTACTTTGTTCATTGAAATATTCAAAGAGTATTTTGTCTATGTCCCCAATACCTTTATACCCGATGGGGATCGTTTAAATGAGGTGTTTTCGGCCAGCTTAATCGGTGTACAGAGTGTGGAGATTGAGATTTTTAATCGGTGGGGTCAACTCATATTTACCTCTACTGATCTTGATTTTGAATGGGATGGAACCTATAGAGGTAACAAAGTTCAAAAGGGCACTTATGTATGGAAATTAGTTGTTCTTCCTGAGAACAAAGTTGACAAAGAAATATATACTGGACACATCAATTTGTTGCGCTAACTGTTAGGTAAAGCTCAATACTCGAATTTGTATTCCCTAGTCTTTAGAAATGATCTCGTAAAGCTCATTTAGATTTGGAGAGATGATTACTTCAATCCTTCTGTTTTTTGCCTTTACCTCTGAAATTGGATAAAATTCTCCGCGTCCCGCTGCCATCAATTGACTTGGTGTAACTTCTGAATTCCCTAAAATAATTTCAACTACGCTGGTAGCTCTAAGTACAGATAGTTCCCAATTGTTTTTAGGAGAAGTTGCACGAGAAAGTGGATCGGCATCCGTATGTCCTTCAACAATGATTTCAAGCTCTTTTTCGTTTTCAAGCACCTTTCCTAGTTCAATAAGTGCTCTTTTACCTTCGGGCTGAACAGTTGTACTCGCTGAAGTAAACAATAGCTTCTCCTCTAAGCTTACATAAATACGCCCGTTTTTTTGCTCAACAGTCAATCCTTGACCTTCAAATCCTTTCAACGCGCTTGCTACGCGTTCTTTGAGCGCTCTAATTCCATCCTCTTTTTTACGAAGTAATTCCTCTAATTCGTTCACGCGTTTTTCGCGTTCAGAGAGCAGGCGTCCTTTTTCTTTTAGCTCTATCTCCAAGTTCAACAAGGCGTCTTCTTTCTCTTGAAGCTTTAGATTTTTAATTTTTAATTCTGATTGCAATGCTGCTGTTTCTTTCGCACTCAAGTTCTTGAGATTGTTAAATGAATTTTCAAGCTCTTTCGACTGAAGCTTGAGCACACCATAGCTTCTTTTCAATAAGCGCATTTGCTGTCCTATGTCTGCTGTATCTTTCCTTAAGCCAATGAGCTCTTTATTTGCAAGGTCAAATTTAAGTTCAAGTTCTTTGGCTAAGCTTTCATAATCGAGGCTCATCTTTTTGTACTTGGCCAATTCTTGCGCGCATGTTTTTTCTCGCTCAAGAAGCTCGTTGTATTTTTTCGAGGGGACACAGGAGCTAGTAAGTAAAATGATTAGTATAACTGTCGTTAAGTATGGGGTCGAATATTTCATGCCAAAAAGGGTTTTAACAAAGTTCAACTAATCCTTAAGTGAAATACTGAAACTGGACAATATTTTTGAACACTCCATCCTTCATAAAGTGCAGATAAAAGGAACAGTATCTAAATCTTTATACTTTCCCTACCTTTGCGGTCAAGATTATAAATATGGCACAAAAGAAAATCACAGTACCACTTAAAAAAGCGTTGGCTGATTTGGAATCAGAGGAACAAAAGAAAATGGATAAAGCCATCCAAACAATCTCTGCTTCGGGAAATATTGCAGTTATACCGGCCCTTTTAAATGTTTTATCACAAAACAGTAGTCCGCTAATTAAAAAGAAAGTATTGGCCTTATTTGCCGATATTACAGACATCGATGCAAAAGAAATTATTATTGAAAGCCTGAAGAACGATCAGTTTGAAGCTTTTAAAACTGATTTGATTAATGTTGTCTGGAATAGCAAGCTTGATTTTAGTGAATATATTGCTGAATTCGTGGCTTTATCGACCCAAGGAGATTTAATGTGCGCTATTGAATGCTTGACAGTGATAGAAAATTTGACTGGTCCATTTGAAGAACATCATTTACTCGAATCACAATTGTACCTGAAAGAGTACTATTCTGAGCTTAGGAAAGAACGCTCTCAGAGAGATGAAATAATAGCTGATATAGCAATCTTTATTCAGGAACAGAATGATGGGATTGATGCAGATTTATTAATCGAGTAACTAAGTTCAAATTTTATACATTTGTTAAAAGACTACGTATTATGATGCAATCAATGACTGGATTTGGAAAAAGCAGTAGCGTTTTTCAGTCTAGAAAGGCTTCTATTGAAATCCGCACACTAAATAGTAAAGGGTTGGATTTATCGGTCAAGATGCCTTCTATTTATAAAGAGGTCGAGCCTCAAATTAGAAAACTGGTTGCAGAGGTTCTCAGTCGTGGAAAAATTGAATTTTCCATTTACATTGAAAGTGAAAAAGCTGCTTCAATGAACCTTGTAAATAAAGACCTAGCCACTTCGATTTATGAGGAACTTAAAATGCTAAATAAATCTTGGGGGCAAAAAGAAAGTGATTATTTGTCTATGATTATACGTATGCCTGAGGTAATTAATACTGAGGGAAGTACTCCGAGCAAAGACGAGTTAGCGAAAGTTCTAGACCTCGCAAAAGATGCGTGTATTCAGGTTAAACAATTTAGAGAGAAAGAAGGTCAAGATCTTAAAACGGAATTTCTACAAAGAACAGGTGAGATTTCAAGATTGTTATTAGAGATTGAGCCTTTTGAGGAAGAAAGAATCCAATCTACGCGTGAACGCCTCCAAAAAGGGTTAGATGAATTCCCTTCAGATAAAATGGACAACAATCGATTTGAGCAGGAGCTGATCTATTATATCGAAAAGTTAGATATTGCCGAAGAGAAAATGCGCCTGAGCAATCACATTAAATATTTCTTGGAAACAATACCGCTTCATCAATCGGGTAAAAAACTTGGATTCATCGCGCAAGAAATGGGCCGTGAAATCAATACAATAGGAAGCAAATGTAATCACTCTGAAATGCAAAAAAGGGTTGTACAAATGAAGGACAGCTTAGAAAAGATTAAAGAGCAAATTTTAAATACCTTGTAGTGTCTTCTCAAAATTTAAAGCAAGGGAAAGTTATTATTTTTTCAGCGCCATCTGGAGCTGGAAAAACAACTATAGTGCGTGCATTATTGGACAAAAACTCGGAATTAAGTTTTTCTATTTCAGCCTGTAGCAGAGATCCTAGAGGTCAGGAGTTGAATGGAAAAGACTACCATTTCATTGGTATAGAGGCCTTCAGGAGTAAAATCAAAAACAATGAATTTGCGGAATGGGAAGAGGTGTATGAGAACCATTTTTATGGCACCCTAAATTCAGAGCTAACTAGAATTTGGAACGCAAACAAAACTGTTGTTTTTGATGTTGATGTTGTGGGAGGTTTGAACTTGAAAAACAAATTTGGAAAGAACGCATTGGCTATTTTTGTGATGCCACCAAGCTTGAAGATTTTGGAGCAGCGTTTGAGAAATCGGAATACAGATTCCGAGCAGAAAATCAGGCAGCGCTTGGCTAAAGCCGAAGAAGAAATTTCTTTGTCCTCAGGTTTTGATATTGTTTTGGAAAATGACGATCTTGACAAAGCAGTATTTGAGGCAAATGCTATTGTGAATGAATTTTTAGTATCGTGAAGGTAGGTTTATATTTTGGTACGTTTAATCCAATCCATGTCGGACATTTGGTCATCGCCAATTATATGTCTGAGTTTACGGATCTTGATCAAGTCTGGCTTGTTGTTACCCCGCAAAACCCATTGAAACAAAAGAAATCATTACTTGCGGACTTCCACAGATTAGCAATTGTTAAAGAAGCTATCGACGATAACAGAAAGCTTAGAGCAAGTGATATTGAGTTTAAAATGAAAAAGCCAAATTATACCTCTCATACATTGGCTTATCTTTTGGAAAACAACCCGGAGCATGATTTTGCGCTAATTATGGGAGAGGACAATCTAAGGGGCCTGCACAAATGGTTTAATTACGAGCAGATTTTGGCAAAGCATAAAATATATGTTTATCCAAGGGTTTTAACTCCTCAGGAGGAGAGCGAGCTTGAAAATATTAAACAAGAGCAGCTGGACCAATTTAAAAACCATCCAAATGTTTCTTTTTGTAAAGACGCACCAGTGATGAAGGTGTCTTCTTCTTTTATTAGAGCTGCCATTAAGGAAAAGAAAGACGTTCGGTATCTACTTTCTGAACCTGTTTTTCGCTATGTGGATGACATGAAATTTTACCAATAAAAAAGGAGGCCAATTGGCCTCCTTTTTTGTGTATCGATACTTTTCGAATTTTTTCGCAATCTATTGCTTGATAAATTTAATCGTTTCAAGACCGCTAGTGTGCGCTACTTTTACAAAGTAAACACCATTGTTCAGAGAAGTTAAATCAAAATCTGCATTGCTTGAATTGTTATGACTCTGCTGCGAAATAACCTTTCCTTCAATATTCATGATTGAAATGGTTGAGTTCTCATAGGCAGACAGACCTTTGATTGTTATTAGGTCAGTTGCAGGGTTAGGAACAACTCTTAAAGGTTCGATTATCCCCTCTATAGTTCCGGCTGAACCAACTACAATTTCATATCCATCAAAGCTCAAAGCTTGCGTTACAGGTGTTGGTGGTAATCCAGGGAAAAGAACTACTGAAATCACTCCCTCAACAGTAATCGTTACTGGGTAAGAACCTGTTTCGTTTGTTGTTCCAAACACATTGGCACATCCGTTTTCTCCACCAAGGTATTCGCATCCAGAAACATTACATGCATACTCATATCCCGAGGGCAAACCATCTACACTTGTCACGGTGAAGCCTTGAATCTCCGAACCAATAAAAGCTTCGAGCGCAGGGTCACCACCGGTGATGTCAGCTGTTACTTCATCAGGAACTTTAAAGTTTAGGTCTGTTGAATACGCAACCCCAGCTTCTGCTAAAGGGAAATTTGTCGACGTATCAGGCCAGATCCCATAGGTTGAATCTGCAAAGTTAGTACCAGGAGTACATGATTGTGCATTTAATTGCGCAGTGAATAGAAATACAGCACAAAAATAGAGTAGAATTTTTTTCATATTTATTGGTTTAGTGTTACTCAAAAATAAGTTTTTTTAGGCCGAGCACCAAACCTTTACAAAAGATTCCCTGCGTTTCCGGCGAATAGCGTATTTTTGACCATGATTATTTATAACGTTACGCTCAGTATTGATGATTCCATTGAACAAGAATGGTTGACTTGGATGCGAACTAAACACATACCAGATGTAATGTCAACAGGAACGTTCAAAGAATGCAAGCTTTCAAGACTTTTAGCAGGGGAAGAAGAGGGAGGTAAGGCGTATTCTGTTTTGTATGTTGCCTTTAGTCAAGAACTTTTAGACACCTATCAAAGTAAGGACGCTCCACGACTTCAGAATGAGCATAATTTAAAGTTTCAAGGTAAGTTTGCAGCGTTTAGAACCGAATTAAAGTTGATCGAAGAATTCACCTATGAAGGTTAAGGCAAAAAAACATCTTGGTCAGCATTTTTTAAAAGATGATACAATCTGTCAACGCATTGTGCAACATATTGCATTGGAAAAAAGCAACAATGTTTTAGAGGTTGGACCAGGAACAGGCGCGCTAACGAAGTGGCTCCTTAAAGAGCCTCGTATTAAAGAGCTTTTGTTAATGGAGGTAGACCGAGAGTCTATAGATTATTTAAACAGTACCTATCCTGAGCTCAACGGTAAAGTTCTTTTCGAAGATTTTTTACTTGTTGATCTTGATGCTTTGATGCAACAGAAGTCTTTTAATGTGGTGGGAAATTTCCCGTATAATATTTCCTCACAAATTCTTTTTAGATGTCTCGATTATAAAGACCTAATTCCTGAGATTGTTGGGATGTTTCAAAAAGAGGTCGCACAAAGAATTGCTCAAGGACCTGGAAAGAAGCAATACGGTATTTTAAGTGTTTTCATGCAGGCGTATTATGACATTGAATATCTTTTTACGGTGGATGAAGATGTATTTGATCCGCCACCAAAAGTAAAATCTGGTGTTATTCGATGTGCGCGTAATGCACGAAAATCATTGCCCTGTGACGAGAAGCTTTTTAAAATAGTTGTTAAAACAGCGTTTAATCAGCGAAGAAAAACGATGCGTAATTCTTTAAAGTCATTACTTGGCGGAACATTGCTTCCTGAAAAGTTTTCTGGGGAAAGACCTGAGCAGTGCTCTGTCGAAGATTTTATAGAGCTTACCAATTTAATTGAAGCAAACCGAATCGCTTAGTTTCTAAGCTCTCGGCCTCTGTAGAACCTTTTCCTTACAATCACCTTGCCTGACTCGTTAAAGATAAGGAACGAACCGTCTTTCAAATTGTTTTTGTATTCAATTTGGTGTCGGATATTCCCGCGGCGAGAGAATTGTTGGAATAAGCCGTGAAGATCACCTTCTTTATATTGTGCGACGATGGTTGGAACTATTCCTCCTGGGTAATAGTCAATGAACGTGCCGTTCTTTTCCCCTTTTTTATATGATCCTGAGGCCTTGATTGCATAGTCTGTTTCGGAGTAGGATTTAAAAGGACCGTGCAATACTGACACCTCTTCATTTCTGCCAATAATGACGATTTCATTCTTTCTATTCGTACTCTTGATGACCTTGAAGTTCTCAAGTAAGAGCAGCTTACTTTTGTCATCAAATGTCTTCCATTCACTAGATTTTAGACCGCTCTTGTATTTTCCTGTTAAAAGTAGATTTTCATTTGGACTGTAAGAAGCCCAAACTCCGTTTAAAATCCCATTTTTAAATTCGGCTTTATTTTTTATAGTTCCATTTTCCCAATAGTTCAGCCAAACTCCCTGCTCCTTTCCTTTTGAATAGAGTCCTGTCATGAGCAGATCTCCTGACTCATAATTGGTTCTCCAAAGCCCATCTTTCATGTTTTTGAGATATTTCCCCTCTTTAAATAGGGAGCCATCTTTGAAAAAGTAAGTCCATTGTCCTGAGCGCGAACCGCGATTGAAGCCGGCATTGTAAGATAGTTCTCCCGAAGAAAAGTAGTATTTCCATTCCCCATGCTGAAGGCCATCAGAGAAGCTGCCTTTCATTTCCAATGTTTTGTTATCATTATACCAAATCCAATCTCCGTCCTTCTTTCCTGCTTGATAATTTCCCACAGTATTGATTGTTGAGTCTGAATTCATCACGAGATAGGCTCCGTTTAGCTTGTCTTTTTTATAGTTGACGCATTTCTCAATGCGCCCATTTGGGAAATAAAAGGTCCATTTCCCATCCTTTAAGCCTCTATTAAACCCGCCTAATATTGAAATAATACCATTGGCCAATCGTTCTTCAAAAGGACCTGTTTTGAGTCCTTTTGAATAGGTGTAGTATTCTTTTAGCCCCCCACTTACATAATAGCTTTTTATTTCGCCTTCTCCTGATTTTACAACTTGGGGGTGTAAAGAATCACTGGTGTAATGGTCAATGAGGTAAACCGTATCATTTGATATTTTTTTCCTCGATTTCAGCAGTCCATCATTATAGAAATACTTCCATTCTCCGTTTGGGCTGCCCATTTCATATAGCCCCTCGACCATAAGCTGCCCGTCTTCATTCCATTCGCGAAAAACACTATCCGCCACATTGAATACAAAGTGACTTTCCGAAGCGATTCGTTTATTAAGGTGATAGGAGAGTTGTTTTCCATGAATACGGCCTCTATAAAAATACTGCTCTTCGGTTAGACTTCCCTTGGCGTCATAGAACCACCATTTCCCATGCTTTTCAGTTGTCACACCGACAATTTCATCTTGATAATAGGCCCCACGCGCCCTAATCTTTTTGTTGCCAGCATCCCAATACAATCTTTCACGATCGGTTAACTGTTCTTGCTTAACCTCTTGAGCATAAAAGGTATTTAAGCAAAGAATAAAGCAGAGTGATAAAAGAGAACGCTGTGCAGTCATAAGTTTATAAAGGATATATTCTAAAATAATTTTGGACCAATAAAACAACTCCAAAAAGGAAAAAAACCAGTCCTATAAGTCGGTTTAGACCGATCAAAACTTTTTCCGTAACAAGTGGCTTTAGCTGTTTAGCACCTACGATTTTTAGTAGATCAAAACCTAAAAAAGTAAGTAAAACAATGAATAAGAATAGAAAAAGCATAAAGTCGCTTGAGTCGTCAGAAACGGATTGGTTGGCTAATGTAAGCACACTGAACCAATAAAAAAGGACCAATGGATTTGCAAAGTTTAAAAGAAACCCCTTTAAAAAAGTTCTCACAAAGTCAATTTTTGGGCTATCAATATTTTCGATTGAGGTTTCTGTTCGGAGCTTATTTTTTTTAAAAAAGTTCACAATTCCGTAGATGATAAAAATACCACCGCCTATAAACCCAAATAAGGCTTTATTTGGACCGGAGGACATCTTATCTACTTCAGCATAAAAAAGATAGGCTAAAAGAATATAAAGGGCATCGCTAGCCAATACACCAATGTCAAACACCAAAGCTGCGCGGAAACCTTTTCTGATACTTGTTTCTAGAAGCACAAAAAACACGGGTCCAATCATGACACTCAACAAAAACCCAACACTACATGCCTTCAGTAAAAACTCCATACTACAAATTTAGAATTTCTTTCTTGGTTTGATAACGCCAACTTTGGATTGGTTATAAAACACATTAATAATGTTTTCCTTCTTTCTGTTTTTTATTCAAGTAAACTCCTTAAATTTGTGGAAAATTGAAACATATATTATGAAAACTCAAGACGCAAACGACAAGCTTGATGCAATTCTTGCAAAAGTTGAAAAGAAAGGAGTAGAGGCTCCAAAGCTTATTGAAACTTTAAAAGAGCTGCGTAATATTGCATTGCAGGAGCAAGATCCTTTGGTTGTCAAAACATTGAGATTGATGTATGAGTTTATCGAAGAAAATAAAAATTTCAGTGTTCAGGCACAGTATGAGGAAGATGATGAGGGTAACGAATACCCCCTAGAAATAGAGGATACAGACAACCTTGTGTATCTCCTTACCTTGTTAAAAGACGCCGAGCATAAGATTAATAGAGAGGAAATTAAGGACTACAGATCAGTACTTAAAGAGCAACTTTATTAATTCTTTCTATCTAAAGCAACCTTATTTAATACTTATTCGTCTTTAAAGCATAGTACGAACAATTTCTTTGTTCATATTTGGTTTTATTTAACTTGCAGATTACCTGAAAAGATTTCGAACAAATTTTGATTTCTTTTCAGGTTTTTTTATTCACAGTAATTGCAATATTTAGAATCTTCATTATGCTCAAATGATTGCTGGGTATCAAAAATCTCTCCCAAGAGCAGGGCTAAGAATTCCTTGAACAAATTACATACCTCTTCGATATTGTGCGGTGCAGATGAAAGAGGGTATGAGAGCTGTTTGACATCTGTCAGTGAGAAGATACTTGCTTCAGAGGGATAATAACCATGGTTTTCTTTTAAGAATAGCGCGTACATTGCTAGCTGAACAGCATGCTTACATTTTGAAAATGTAAGAATTGTATTTTCTTTTTCTACAAATTTGACATCTTGAGTTTTGACATTTCCAGATTTGTAATCGATCACTCGGTATCGCGACCCTACTTTATCAATCCTATCTACATAACCTGTGAAGGAAACCTTGCGTTCAACTCCATTGACATTGAGTGACAAGGTCATGGTTTGTTTGGCTTCTACCTGGACAATAAAAAGCTCTTCTTTCAGGCTTTTAAGGAAGCTCAGCTCTTTTTTTAAGGTGTTTTCTATGGTATCTTGTGCAATCGTGTAGCTGACTAAATTCTTTCCTTTCAGGAATAGCTGTTCGTCTTTATCAAAGTATTGGTAGAACTCGTCGTAAAGTGTTTTTTTATACTTCTTGAGCATTTCTAAAACATCTTCTTCAGAGAGGGCCTTTGGTTTCGGGTTGACCTCATTTCCAAGGGAGTCAAAAAGAGCAAACGGTTTATATAAAACTTCTAAGGCATGGTGAACCAACGAACCAAACTGTTGACTTTCGATATCCTCCTCAATATTTCTTTCTTCACCGAGTTCAGCGATATATTTATAGTAAAAATCAAGTGGGCACCTCAAATAAGTGTTGATGGCCGAAGCAGAAATAGATTTTTTGAAATAATTTTCAACCCTGCTCATGATGAGCGGTGAACGCTCTATTATTTGTGTATTTACTTTCGCTACTCCTTGAATAGGTATATTATAATGTAAGTTTTGAATCTTAATATTTGGATTTAGCCGCTCTAGCTCTAGCTCTAGTTGGAGAAGATACCTGCTTTTTTCTTGTGAGCCGATTTGTTCACTGGTCGAAGAAAATGTGGCAACGAGATTTTTACATTGGTGAAGTAAACGATAAAAATGATGTGCAAAAAGCCCTTGTTTTTCTCTTGTAGTTGGTAATCCTAATCCATATCTAAGGTCCATGGGGATAAAAGATTGTATGGGATTGGTGGCAGGGAGTTTACCTTCATTCATACCAAGGGCGTATATGGTCGAGAAATCAAGCATTCGCGTTTCAAGTAAACCCATTACCTGTAGTCCCTCTTCTTGGTCCCCTGAAAAGCTAATCGACTTTCCGATCCAATGTTGGTCGAAGAAAAGCTTAAAGCTTTTTTGACTCATCTCAGGAATACCTTCTTCAACAATATTCTGAAGCTCTACAATTGCCTCATCAAAAACATATAGGATTGTTTTCTCAAACTCAAAATCTTCTTCCATTCGATTAAGGAAAAAAGCATTTAAAGCTCGAATATTTGCAAGTGCTTTGCCCCAATTCTCGTCCCACTTTTCAAAAACTAAGCCGCACAATGTACTCAGCTCTTCGCTTTGCTGCAGAGAACTAATATTTTGAAATATTTTATTATATCGAATCGCATTTCTTTCTACCTCACCAAGTTTTTGGACCTCATTTAGTGGTAAAGAACTAATTGTAAATGAATGATTTATAAATCTTTGAAGATCATAAAAGTAGATGGAGTCGGTTTGAAATTTGACCTTATTTTCTTGAATCTGAAAAAGTAGGTCCACCCATGATTTCACTGCTGTTTGTGTGAGCGGCAATCCCAAAGTTAGATTTGTTTTTGCTACATTTTTTGGGATATGGTTAATCATTGATCCGATCAAAGCTTCATCGCACAATAGAACGAGTGTTGTATTGAGTTCCTCTGTGCTTAATTTACTCAGCTCATTTGCAGCAATCTTGACCTGTCCAATATGCTGTGCACATTCGATCAGCTTTGCGTCTAATGTCTTTTTCAAGATCGTGTTTAGAGGTTTTGGCGTATAATCTATTGCTAAAAACTCATGGTTCTTTCGTAAAAAACTACCGGCTTCATGTAATGAGTCCTCTAAATAAAATAAATCCGAGTCACTTAGAAATAAGCCTTTTTTTGCATCAATAATTCTTTTTATAGTAACAAGCTCTGATTTTGATAGCGCATTGAATCCTGCAAAAACAAATTGTGTTTTCGAATCTGTTGAAAGAAAATTATGCTGACCTTCCGCAAACATTTTGTATGCTCTACCCGAGGTGAGCTGACCTTTTAAAAAGAGCGCTTCGTGAAAAAGGTTATATAACTTGGGAAGAACCTCCCAAAAACCCAAGAATTTTTTTTGTGATTCCGAATAATCTTCTTCGTCAATTTGCCAGCTCTCTAGTTCTTTGATGGAAGCTAAGTTTTTAAATACAGCACCGGGATCTAGCAGGTAACGATCGATTTCATTAAAATCACGCAAAATGATTTTCCCCCAGCTTAAAAATTCTTCAAAGTTTGTATTGGGAATATCCGGAATCAGTTTACTAATCTCATATAGACTCAAAAGTTGTCTAGTCTCATCTACAACGACAAGCTTTTCGGGTTTCATCCATTTGTCAATGGTCTGAATTCTTGGGGCAAAAATTGGCTTTGAAAATAAACGTGCAATTTGCACCCTTAATTGATTTGCAGCTCGGTCAGAGGGAACAATAATATGCAAATCTTCCATTACATAATTTCTGTCTTTGATTATGGCAGCAATTTTTGCAATAAAGGAATGGTTTACAATTGGCTCTTCCGACATCATTTTATTATTTTATCTCTGGGTAAAAACTCGCTGAATCAGATGTTCTCCAAATGAGTAAGGAATATATTCAAGAGACGGGATTGCTTTGGTCAAAAGAATTGGAGAAGAATTACCAAGGCTTATTCGCCCATGAGAGGCCTGTAATCCCATTGCATAAGCTGCATTTATAGTAAGGGCATTGAGCGCCTCTTCTGGCGTGAGTTTCATTTTTATACAAGCCAAGGACCAAATTTGAGACATATTGTAACAAGGCGTTGAGCCTGGATTGTAGTCGCTTGCTAGAGCAAATGGAATATTCTTTTCAATCAATGCTCGGGCGTCACCAAATGGGATCCCTAAAAAATGCGAGCAACCAGGTAAAAAGGTGGGCATGCAACGGCTGTTTTGCAGCGCATCAATGTCTGCCTCATTCAGCTCTTCTAGGTGATCAACGCTTAACGCGCCATGTTCAATAGCCGATTTTACTCCTCCCATCGTCGAGAATTGATTGACATGGACCTTGGGTGTAAGGCCTATTTTTTTTCCAGCTATTAAAATGCGCTCCATTTCATCCACAGAAAAGTAGTTTCTTTCACAAAAGACATCTATATAATCTGCCAAATTTTCATTTGCAATTACGGGCAACATATCAGAAATAATTTCATTAATATAGCCCTCGTGGTTGTTTTTATATTGAAGAGGGAATGCATGTGCCCCGAGAAAAGTAGCCTTAATTTCAATTGGGCTTTTTTCCTTCATTCGTTTAATCACCCTTAATATTTTTAGCTCAGATTCAATGGTAAGACCATAGCCAGATTTTATTTCTAAAGCTCCAGTACCGCTTTCAATAATTTTTTCTAATCGGTTGTATGAGCGCTCAAAAAGTGCGTCTTCTGAAAGCTCAGCTAGGGCTTTCGCTGAATTTAAAATCCCGCCTCCTTTTAGTGCGATATCCTCGTAGCTCATTCCTTTAATACGGTCAACGAATTCTCCTGCTCTTGTTTCGGCAAATACGGTATGTGAATGGGCGTCACAAAATGCAGGTAGCACATAACACCCCTCTGCATCAATCACCTCTAAATTCCTCCAGTCATCAATCCCATCCCAATCGTCCATTGATCCATAAGCCACGACCTTACATCCATTTTCAAGTGCTAAAAATGCATTTTCAATGATTGGCAGTTTTCCTGCATCAGGACCACCTATGCGCTCAGGAAAGCCTTCCCCTACCTGCACAAGGCCCTTAATGTTCTTAATAAATATATTTTCCATG